>Ga0187893_10003484_pt1 | contig 31845 bp, 18 predicted proteins | sample MA1701074metaG_FD_139574 | JGI IMG/M metagenome (GOLD analysis project Ga0187893, IMG submission 139574) | White microbial mat communities from a basaltic lava cave in the Kipuka Kanohina Cave System on the Island of Hawaii, USA - MA170107-4 metaG ...
CACGGGCAACCTGTGGCTGGTGGACGGCGCCAACAACAACGACGTCGGCTCCAACCGCACCATCCTGGTCTACCCCTCGGTGGACGCCATCGAGGAGTTCAAGATCCAGCGCAACAACTACGGCGCCGAGTTCGGCCAGGCGGGTGGAGCGCAGATCAACCTGGTGACCCGCGGCGGCACGAACGACTGGCACGGCAGCGGCTACTACTACATCCGGCGCGACTCGCTGCAGTCTAACGACTACTTCCTCGAGCAGTCGGGCCAGGACAAGCCCGCGCTCAAGTGGGACGACTTCGGCGGAACCCTGGGCGGCCCGATCATCAAGGACAAGCTGCACGTGTTCCTCTCCTACGAGAAGAACAAGAACGACCGCAGCGACGTGCGCACCGCCTTTGTTCCCACCGAGGCCGAACGCCGCGGCGACTTCAGCGCCGGCGGCATTCCCGGCTGCTCGGACCCGACGCCCATCGACCCGCTGACCGGTCAGCCCTTCCCCGGCAACGTGATTCCGTCCAACCGCATCAGCCCTGGCGGCCAGTTGATGATGGGCCTGATGTCGCTGCCCAACGTGACGCCGACCGGCGGAAGCTGCAACAACTTCGTGCAGGCCGTCGAAACGCCTATCACCTGGGACCAGATCCACGCCCGCGTGGACTGGAGCGTCAATAACAGCACTCGCGTGATGGTGCGCTACACCCAGGACGGCTGGAAGGCCGCCAACACGAACCTCTGGGGTGACGACCCGTTCCCGGTGGTGAGCTCCGACTGGAACCAGCCCGGCAAGTCGCTGGTGGTCCAGCTGAACAAGAACATCGGCGCCAGCATGGTGAACAACCTCACCTTCTCCTACTCGGCGAACGTGATCGAAGTAACCCGCGGCGGCGACAACCCGGAGATCGTCGAGCAGATCACGGGGGCGATCCCGACCCTGTACGCCTCCGACATCAAGCAGCAGGGTGGCGCGGGCCAGCCCGGCGCGATGTGGGGATCCCTCGGACCCTACGGCAGCGGCATCCTCTGGAACCAGGCCCCCTGGAAGAACAACCAGGACCTGTTCGTGCTGAAGGACGACTGGTCGGCCGTGTTCGGAAAGCACTTCGTGAAGGCGGGCTTCCTGTTGAGCTACAACAAGAAGAACGAGGAGCCGGCCAACACCACCCAGGAGTCCGTGCAGGTCAACGGCACGGCGGGCTTCCTGGGCCCCAACGGCTTCATGCCCGGCGTCACCAGCAACCACAGCATCGCCAACTGGCTGCTGGCGGGAACGGTCTGGAACACGGCCGAGATCCGCAGCAACTCGCCCAACCAGCAGCGCTGGAAGGACTACGAGTTCTACGTGGCCGACTCCTTCAAGGTCGCCCCGCGCGTGACCTTGGACTACGGCGCCCGCTTCACTCACTTCACGCTGCCCTGGGAGGCCGACGATCGCGCGGCGAACTTCCAGCTGTCCGGCATCAATCCGGCGGCCGGCAACTCGCCTTGCAACGGCCTGCTGTTCCCGCCGGGCACGAACCCGTGCCCCGGCCTCGGTCTGGCCGGCGGCGGCGACGCACCGAACCGGTCGCTGATCCCGATGAAGTTCCTGTACATCGCTCCGCGCCTGGGCGCGGCCTGGGACGTCCACGGTGACGGCAAGCTGGCCGTCCGCGGCGGCATCGGGCTGTTCTACCAGCGCGAGCGCCTCAGCCCCGGTCTGGCCCTGGGCCTCAACCCGCCCTTCGCCGGAACGGCCTTCGTGACCCGCACACTGGCGTCGTCCGCGCCGGTCGTCGGCGAGGCCGCGGACTCCTACGGCGCTCCGGGCGCCGGGTTTGCGCTGGAGGAGTCGAATCCCCACACCTGGCAGTGGAACGTCGGCGTGCAGAAGGAAATCATGCGCAACACGGTGCTCGAGGTTGCCTACGTCGGCAGCAAGGGCCTCGACCTGATCGGCCAGACCAACCTCAACGAAGTGCGCCCGGCGGACCGGGCCAACTTCGCACGCACCGGCAATGCCGCCCTGCGGCCCCTGAACGGCGTCGCCGGCCTGGGCGCCGGCAGCAACATGCCGATGTTCACCTTCAACCGCAGTTCGAGCTACCACTCGCTGCAGGCCGGTCTCGTCAGCCGCTTCGGACGCGGCTCGACCCTCAGCGCGTCCTACACCCTGGCCAAGTCGGAGTCGAACACCGGCATCGGCAACGCCGACGGCCCGGGCATGAGCAACAGGAACGCCTACACCGACAGCACGCAACCCGACCTCGACCAGGCCCGTGGCACCAACGATCGCCGGCACGTCTTCACCGGCAGCCTCGTGTACGTGCTGCCTTCCCTCGAGGACAAGTCGAGCTTGGTCCAAAACGTGTTCGGCGACTGGGAGTTCACCTCGATCGTCCAGGCCTCGACCGGCTATCCGATCACCGTCTTCCTCGGCACCCCGTCGGGCATCGACGGCAACGCCGGCCTGGCGGGAACGGGTTACACGGGCAACCAGCGGCCCGACCTGGCGGCTGGCGTCGACTGCCATGCCAGCGGGTCGTCCGAGACCCAGTGGCTGAACCCGGACGCGTGGACCGTCAACGGCCACGCCCTGGGCACCAACGGGAACTCGCCCCGCAGCAACTGCGACGGACCCGGTTACTTCTCCTGGGATGCCGCCCTCTACAAGAACATCAAGCTCGGCAAGCGCGTCAAGCTCCAGCTCCGCGCCGAGGCCTTCAACGTGCTCAACACGACCAACTTCTTCGGCACCAACGGAGGCAACCAGGAGTTCACGTGGACTCCCCAGAACGTGGTCTACGACACCGGCAGCGCCAGCACGGCGACCCGGATCATCAGCGCGACCCCCGGCGGCGGCTTCGGCCAGCTGACGGACACCGCAGATGCGAGGCTCGTGCAGTTGGGGATCCGCCTCTCCTTCTAGTCGTTGCTCCAAGGCTGCGGGCCTGCTCCGGCCCGCAGCTTCGTCCCGTCCCTGAACTCGCCACGGGCTGTGGGCAACCCCCACAGCCCGTTCTTTATTTCCGTCGGTCAACGGAAAACCACAGAGAGCACAGAGATCAACGGAGAGAGAGCACAGAGCATGGCGGGGTACGGAAACCCACCCTCTCTGTGTCCTCTCGGTTCGTTCCTCTGTGACCTCTGTGGTTGCCGTGGCCGAAGATGCGGTGGAGGTCAGCGCTCCCAGAGCCAGGCGGCGCCGCGGACGCCGCTGGAGTCGCCGTGCTTCGGGGGGAGCAGGCGCGAGTCCACGCGGTCCGAGAAGACGAAAGGGCTCCACAGCCTCGGCACGTTGGTGTAGAGGCGCGCCATTTGCGACAAACCGCCTCCCAGCACGATCAGGTCGGGATCGAGGAGGTTGATCACGCTCGCCAGGCTCCGCGCCAGGCGCTCCTCGTAGCGCGCCAGGCTCGCCTCCGCGGCCGCGTCCCCGGCGAGAGCCGCAGCCGCGAGTTGGTCGGCCCGTGCCGGGCTTCCCGTGACGCGCCCGTGGTCCGCTGCCAGCCCGGGGCCGCTCAGGTACGTCTCGATGCAACCGGAGCGGCCGCAGTAGCACTCGGGGCCGGGGCGCTCGTCGGCCCGCGGCCAGGGCAGCGGGTTGTGGCCCCATTCGCCGGCAATCGCGTTGCGTCCGCGCAGCGGCCGGCCGCGCACCACGATGCCGCCGCCCACGCCCGTGCCCAGGATCGCCCCGAACACGACCTCCGCGCCGGCGGCCGCGCCGTCCACGGCCTCGGACAGCGCGAAGCAGTTGGCGTCGTTCTGCAGTCGCAGCGGCCGGCCCAGGATCTTCTCGGCATCCTCCTGGAAGCTGCGGCCGTTGAGCCAGGTCGAGTTCGCGTTTTTGACGCGGCCCGTGGCCGGCGACACCACGCCGGGCATGGCGATGCCGACCGTCCCCCGCTTGCCCGTCTCGCGCTCCAGCGCGCCGACGAGGTCCGCGAGCGCTCCCAAGGTGGCGTCGTAGTCGCCGCGCGGGGTCGCGACACGCTGGCGCGCCAGCACGGCGCCCTCGTCGGACAGCGCCACCGCCTCGATCTTGGTGCCTCCCAGGTCGATGCCGATCCTCATGCCGCGAACACCCGCGAGGCGACCAGCACCGTGTTCAGGTGGATCGTGACGGTGTCTTCGGAGCGGGCGGCATAGCCGCCAGCCAGCGTGACGGCGACGGGCACCCCCGCCGCGCGGCACGCCTGCAGCACGCGGCGATCGCGTTCCATCAAGCCCTCGAAGCCGAGGCCGAGGCCGCCCAGCAGGTCGTGCTCGTAGGGATCGGCCCCGGCCAGGTAGAACAGGACGCCCGGTCCGAACTCGAGGGCGCGGCGCAGCGGCTCTTCGAGGGCCTCGAGGTAGGGCCCGTCCTTCACGCCGTCCGGCAGGCCGACGTCCACGCTGCTCGGTGGCTTGGCGCTCGGGTAGTTGTTCTCCTGGTGCAGCGAGACGCTGAAGGTGTCGGGATCGCCCGCGAAGATCGCCCCGGTTCCGTTGCCGTGATGGACGTCGAGGTCCACGATCGCCACGCGCCGCAGCTCGCCCGCGGCGCGCAGGGTGCGGATCGCCACCGCCACGTCGTGGACGAGGCAGAAGCCCTCGCCGTGGTCGGGGAAGGCATGGTGGAAGCCCCCGCACAGGGCGAAGCCGCAGCCGTCGCGCCGAGCGCTACGGGCCGCCAGGATCGCGGCTCCCGCGGCGAGCCAGAATGCCTCCACCAACTCGCGCGACCAGGGCACCTCGAGTGCGCGTGCCTCGTCGGCGGTGAACTTGCCGCTCTTGAGCTTGCGGACGTAGCCCGCGGTGTGCACCCGCAGCACGTCGTCGTCGCCCGCCGGCTGGGGTGCTATGAAGTCCGCCGGGCCGGCGAGGCCCGACCGCAGCAGCCGCTCGTGAAGCAGGCGGTACTTCTGGGACGGAAAGACGTGCGGGCCGAGGTCGACGTTGAAGCGCGGGTCGTAGACGAGCTTGAACGGCAGCACCCGCGTGGATTCTAGCAGCGCCCCCGGGCCTGATAGCATGGAATCGTGAGTGGCTCGCGCTGGGGTTGGCCCGCCGCCGGCGTGGCCGTGGCGGCGATCCTGGCTGCGGCGGCCGTGTACGTCTTCGAGTCCGCGCGCCGGACGCCGGGGGAGGTGGTGGACAAGGCGCGCGCCCTGACCCAGGACGCGCGTCGCGTCGCGGCGGCCTTCCGAACCGGCACCCTGGTCACGCGCTTTGCCAGCGAGGCCACGCGCCTCAACGGCGCCGCCCGGCTGCAGTTCGCGGAGCTGCAGCAGGCCGAGAGCTTCGAGCGGACCGACAGCACGGCCGTCTTCTGGGGCCAGCTCCAGCTCCCCGACGTGATCGTCGAGGCCCGGGCGCCGGTGACCTACACCTACTTCGCGGACCTCGAGAAGCCCTGGGCCTTCCGGCGCCTGGCCGAGGGGGTGCTCGAGGTGGGGGCGCCGGCCATCGAGTTCAACACCCCGGCAGTGGACCCGTCGGCCATCCGCTACTCGGTGAAGAAGGGCAGCCTGTTGCGCGACGAGGCGGCGGTGATGGAGCGCCTGCAGGCCGGGCTGACCGAGTTGAGCCGCGCCCGCGCCGCCCAGCACGTCGCCCTGGTGCGGGACACGGGCCGGGTCAAGATCGGCGAGTTCGTGGAACGCTGGCTGCGGGAGCGCTTCGACGACGGCGCCGCCTATCGCGTGCGGGTCAGCTTCGCCGACGAAGCCGGCGCGTAGGCTTTTTCCCGGCCAGTACGACCACACAGATCACAGAGAAACGAACGGCGAGGACACAGAGGAGTGTGAGCCTCTCTTCGTTTGACCTCTGCGTCCTCTGTGGCTTCTCGTTGCCGGGTTGCGGCGTCAGGCGACGTCGGCGATGCGCAGCAGCTTCTCGCGCTGGCCCAGGCGGTAGAAGCGGCGCGCTTCGCGTCGCAGGTCGTGGAGCCGGTCGCGTCGCAGGTACTCCGCCTCCAGGAAGCCGCACCACGCGAAGGCCAGCCGGCTGGCCTCGTGGTAGCGGTCGGCGCTCTCGTCGTGCAGCCCGTCGCGCAGCCGGTAGTCGCGGAACAGCAGCTCGCGCAGGCGCAGCGACACCGCGCCCTCGTTCTGGAGCGAGAGCAGGAAGGCGGCCGTCAGGTACTTGTCCACCTCGCCCTGCAGCTCCAGCTCGAGCTGTGTCGCGTGGCGCCCGGCGCGGGCGCAGAACAGCAGGAACAGGAAGTGGCTGACCTCCTCGGTCAGGGTGCAAAGTGCGCCGAGGTTGGTTCCGTCCAGGCGCTGCCGAGGGTCTCGCTGCGCGAGGTCCGTACGCACCGCGCCGTCCAGGACGACAGCCAGCCGCAGCTCGTCTCCGTCCTGTGCTAAGAGCGTGCGGCTGCCGCCCTGCGCGTCGTCGACCAGGAACTCGGTCACCGGCGCCTCGGGATCCAGGGCGTACAGCGACTCGAGCCGCCGCTGCACCGTGATCGCGACGCCGCCGACCCCGGGCGCCGTAGCGCCCATCAGTGGCGTCCGTCCGCGGGCGGCGCGGGCTGGATGCCCTGCTCCGCCAGCAGCAGCGCGGCGCGCCGGCTGCGCGTCGCGACCCAGCGCTCGTACAGCTTCACGATCGACGCCGGCCGCGCCATGCGCGTACGCTCCGAGACCTCGGACAGCAGGTCGCTGAACTCGGCGAAGCGGCCCTCCAGCTCGCTGAAGACGTGAGGGCCGAAGGGCAGGCTCTCCTCGCGGGCCAGGCGCCCGTAGGCCTGGCAGCCCACGACCCGGTAGTAGGCGTGGTCGGCGGTCCTGCCCTCGAGGCTCTCAGGGAAGAACCCCGACACGAAGAGGGCCGAGTCGCCCAGGGCGCGGAGCCGGAGCGGCCGCTCATGGCGTGCCGCCTCCAACGCCCGCACGTAGAGCATCGCCAGCGGTGTCTCGTCGTAGCCAGGCTCGGCCCCCGGCAGCGCGTCGCTGCGGACGCCGGCGCTCAGCAGGTTGGCGAGGTAGAACTCGGTGAAGGCCGAGGTCGAGACGCGCTGGTGCTCCATGGCCTGCAGGAGCTCGTCGCGGAAGAACTCGAGGGGCGTCTCGTCGCGCACGAGGGCGTCGGGCATCTCGGACCCTCCTCGTTCGACTTTCGATGCACGCCGCGTGCTAGCAACCGCTCCCCGGGAGTGCTGCCCTGGAATCCGAGCAGAATCAGTGAGTTGACTGGGCTGGCGGGCGGAGCCGGCCTGGAGTGCCGAGCCCCCCGCGTGTCACCGAGAGTGACGATCCTGCGCCGTCAGCGCGGCACGTGCCAGGCGCGGCCCAGGAGCTGCGCGTGGTCCACCATGATGCAGCGGTCCATCACGACGGTGCGCCCCGCCGCGGTGGCGCGGGCCGCGGCCGCTTCGTTCACGCAGTCGAGCTGGAACCACAGGGCTGGCGCTCTCCCGGCCAGCACGTCGTTCACGACCGAAGTCAGGTCCTCGCTGCGGCGGAACACGTCCACCACGTCGATGCTTCCAGGGATGTCCTGCACGCGCCGATAGACCAACTGGCCCAGGATCCGCTCTTCACGTGGGTAGACCGGGACCACATCGTAGCCGTGGTCGATCAGGTAGCGCGCCACGCGGTTCGAGTCGCGGTGGGGCTTGGGCGACAAGCCGACGACGGCGACGCGCCGGGCGTTCTCGAGCAACGCGCGGATGCCCTGTTCGTCCGGGTTCCGGTGGCTCACTGGACGAAGGTGACCTTGTTGATCTCGCGCAGCGTCGTGACGCCCGTGAACACGCGCTCGAGCGCCGACTCGCGCAGGAAGGTCATGCCCTCCTCGCGCGCCGCCTGCTTCAGCTCGGCCGCCGAGCGCCGCTCGATGATCATCTGGCGGATGCGGTCCGACATGTCCAGCAGCTCGGCGATGGCTGTGCGGCCCCGGAAACCGGTGTACGCGCACTCGCCGCAGCCCGGCGCCTCGAAGAAGGCCTGGTCGGAGTACACGTCGGGGTCGAGACCCGACTCGCGCAGCAGTTGAGGCGAGGCCGGCGCCTGGGCCTTGCACGCCGCACACAGCACGCGCACCAGGCGCTGGGCCATCACGCAGTTGAGCGCCGACACGAAGTTGTTGGGCTCGACGCCCATGTGTATGAAGCGGCCTATCACGTCGAAGGTGTTGTTGGCGTGGACGGTGGTGAACACGAGGTGGCCGGTCAGGGCCGACTGCACCGCGATCTGCGCCGTCTCGGGATCGCGCACCTCGCCGACCATGATCTTGTCGGGGTCGTGGCGCAGGATCGAGCGCAAGCCGCGGGCGAAGCTCAGGCCTTTCTTTTCGTTGACCGGGACCTGGGTGATGAGCGGGATCTGGTACTCGACCGGGTCTTCGATGGTGATGATCTTGTCCTCGGGCGTCGCGATCTCCGAGAGCGCCGCGTACAGGGTGGTCGTCTTGCCCGAGCCGGTCGGCCCAGTGACGACGACCATGCCGTAGGGCTCGGTGATGTACTTGCGCAGCCGGCGCAGGTCGCTTTCCACGAAGCCCAGCACGTCGAGGCGCAGGTTGCGGAACTCGGCGTTCAGGGACTCCTTGTCGAGCACGCGGATAACGGCGTCCTCGCCGTGGATCGAGGGCATGATCGACACGCGGAAGTCGATAGTGCGCCCGGCCACCTTGAGCCGGAAGCGCCCGTCCTGGGGCACGCGCTTCTCGGCGATGTCCAGCTCGGACATCACCTTGATGCGGCTGATGATGGTGTCGTGATGCCGGCTGTCGATGGGCTCGACCGCCGGGTGCAGGACGCCGTCGATGCGGTACTTGACCAGGACCTCGCGGTCCTTGGTCTCCACGTGGATGTCCGAGGCGCGGCGCTCGATGGCGCCCAGCACCAGGGAATCCACGAGGCGGACGATGGGGCTCTCGGCGGGCAGTGTGGACAGGTCGACCGCGGCCGTGTCGTCTTCGGGCACGAGCTGCAGTCGCAGGGCCTCTGTCGCCTTCTCGAGCAGCATCTCGCCGCCCCGGTGCCGCCTCAAGAGCTCCGTAACTCGTTCTTCGGGAGCGACCCGGGCCTCGATGGGCCGGCCCAGGCTGAACTCGGCCTCGTCTACCTTTAGAAGATCGTCGAGGCCGCCAAAGGCCAGCACCAGCCGGCCGCCTTCGCGGCCCACCGGAACGCAGCGGAAGCGCGCCAGGAAATCCAACGGAACCTCGGCCCAGAGCTGCGGGTCGGGCGCCGAATCCAAGGGCTCGTAGGGGAGTCGGAAAGCCAGGGCCGTCTTTCGAGCCGTCTCGCCATCGGCCATCGAAGCTATCCTGCCACGGTATCCGGCCAAGTCCGAAAGGGATTGACCCCGGGTCTGTCCCTGTAGTAAAACCGCCCATTCCGTTCCAACTCTTGAACCCTGCTCTCCTGTGCATTCGGGGCGGCTCCCTCCAAGCCGCCCATGTCGTCGGGTGTGGTCCGCTCGCGGATCCGCGTTAAGGGAGTCGAAATAGCGATGATTAGGGATTTCAGCCGGCGACCGGTGAACCGGTTCGTGGCGGCGATGATGACGTTCGGGCTCGTATCGGTCGGCCTGCCGGCGCAAGCGGCCGGCTTGAAGGGCGTGCCTCAGCGGCAACGCCCGACGTCCGCCCCGCTCCAGGCCGATCCGGCCGACACGCGGATCAACGTCTTCGTCGAGCTGTCCCAGGACGCGGCCATCACGTCCTACGCAGGGGCCATGCACCAGTCCCTCGGTGCCCAGGCCGAGACGGGCTCGTCGGCGATGCTCGACGCCGCGAAGCTGGCCGGCAACGCTGCAGGCCGTCGGCAGCTGCAGGCCGTACAGGCGCAGCAGGACGTCGTTCGCCCCCAGCTCGAGGCCTTGGGCGCCAGACTGATCTACAGGGCCAGCAAGGCGATCAACGGGTTCGCCGTTCAGGTCGACGCGAGCCAGGTCGACGCCATCCGGGCCCTGCCGGGCGTGAAGCGGGCCTTCCCGATGACACTGAAGGAAATCGGCAACTCCACCAGCTTGCCTTACCTCGGCGTTCCCGCCGGCCTCTGGGACTCGCTTGGCGGGGGCGTGACGGGCGACGGGGTCAGCGTCGGCGTCATCGACACGGGCATCGACTACCAGCATGCGATGTTCGGCGGCACCGGCCTTACCGCGGACTACTCTGCGAACAACCGCACGGTCATCACCGAGGTGGGAGCCGCGGCTTTTCCGACGTCCAAGGTGGTTGGCGGCTGGGACTTTGCCGGCGACGACTACAACGGCTCGGCCCCGCCCAACCCGTTGCCCTCTCCGCTTCCGCCTGTCCAGCCCTGGAACCCCGTTCCTGACCCGGACCCGATGGACTGCAACGGCCACGGCTCCCACGTGGCGGGCACGGCGGCCGGGTTTGGCGTGACGGGCGCGGGAGCAGCGTATGCCGGTCCCTATGATGCCCCCGCCGACCTTGGCAGCCTGCGCATCGGCCCCGGCGCTGCGCCCCACGCGTTGCTGTACGGCCTGCGCGTCTTCGGCTGCAAGGGTTCTACGGCCCTGACGGCGCAGGCCATCGATTGGGCGATGGATCCCAACGACGACGGGAACCTGAGCGATCACCTCGACGTCATCAACATGTCCCTGGGATCGAGCTTCGGTTCGATGATCGACGAGTCGCTGATCGCAAGCAACAACGCCGCCGCGGCTGGTGTCGTGGTGGTGGCGTCGGCAGGCAACAGCGGTGACGTGTACTTCATCACCGGCGCACCGGCTGCTGGCTCAGGGGTGACCTCGGTGGCGGCGGGCACCGACCTCATCCCGCTCATCACCGTGACCTCCGGCGGGCTGAGTGGAAACCAATACGGGGCGGCTGGTGCCGCTTTCGGTCCGAACGGGGCGTCGTTCTCAGGGAACACCGTTCTGGCCCAGGACGGCGTGGCTCCAGCCAGCGATGGCTGCACCGCCCTCAACAACACACTCTCGGACGTCACCGGCAAGATCGCGGTCATCGATCGCGGCACCTGCACCTTCGTGGTCAAGGTGAAGAACGCGCAGAACGCGGGAGCCATCGGCGTGATCATCGCCAACACCGCGGCCGGTGCATTCGGCACCCTGGGCGGCAGCGACGTCACGATCACGATTCCCAGCGTGATGGTCACGTTCGCGAACGGGAATACGCTGAAGGCCAACCTGCCCCTCGACTCCAGCGTGGACCAGACCGACGTCGGCGACACGCTGGCCTCCTTCTCGTCGCGCGGTCCGCGGCGCGGATGGGGCTTCAAGCCTGACGTCACGGCGCCGGGCTCCAACATCACATCAGCGCAGACCGGCATCGTGTGCACAAGCGACAGCGTGTCCGCGCCCCTGTGCACGGCTCCGTTCGACGCCACAGGCATCTCCGCGGGTAGCCGTCCGCTCAGCATCAGCGGCACCTCGATGGCCGCTCCCCACGTGGCCGGCATCATGGCTGCGCTCCGGGAGCTGCATCCCACCTGGAAGCCGGGCGAGCTGCGCTCGCTTCTGCTGACGACATCGAGCTACAACGTCTACACCGGGATCAATTCGACGGGAGCGCAGTACGGCCCGGGTCGTGTCGGCGCCGGCCGTGTGAACGTCACGGCAGCGGCCGCAAGCCAAGTCGTCGTCGGGGACGACAAGGACATGGCGAGCGGCGTCTCCTGGGAGCGCCTCAGTCAGACCTTCGGGACCGAGATCCTGGGCGCCTACTCCAAGACGCAGACCCTCGTGGGGAAGAACTTCGGTGCCTCGACAGCCACGTTCGACCTGAGCTACGTCCCGGTGGTGGACAACCCGGGTATCAACGTTGACTTCCCCCTGGGAACGACCTACTCGATTCCGGGCGGCAAGAAGACCGCCAAGCTGACCTTCCGGGTTTCCTCCCCAGGCGCCAACGCCCTCGCCAAGACGCGGGACGCGTCCGTCGCCGCGACCCAGACGAGCCCGTTCATCGGCAGCCTGCCGCGCGAGTGGCAGGGCGAGGAGTCAGGGCACATCGTCCTGACGCCGACGTCCGGCGGGGGTCAGCCGACGCTGCGACTGCCCCTTCACATGGCGCCCAAGCCGTCTGCGCAGCTCACGTCGTCGAAGAAGAAGTACGCCTCGCCCCTGACCTTGGCGGGCACCGACTTCGAGACGAGCGACCCCGGACTCGCCATTGGCGCTGAGGTTGCGGCCGTGACGCCGCTCGAGTGGCAGGCCGACAGTCCGAATGAAGACCAGGGCTCCGGCGATCCGCTCGTGGAGCGCGTGCTCGACGACGCCGACATCCGGCACGTCGGCGTCGGAACGGATGGCAGCCGCATCTTCTTCGGTGTCTCCACATGGGGCAACTGGGCGACGCCGAACGAGGTCGAGTTCCGCGTCTACATCGACACCAACCAGGACGGCGCCTTCGAATACCGACTGTTCAACGCCAACTCCATTCGCGCCCTCACCACCACGTTTGGGAACAGCGCCTACACCGACTCCTTCCTGACGATCGCCTGCAGCCCGGGGGGAAGCTGCTTCTTCGAGGAGTTCCTCAACGGCTGGGCTTCGTCGGACATCTCGACGCAGCTCTTCAACAACAACGTCATGGTCCTGCCGGCGTACATGGGTGACATCGGCGCGACTGGTCCCTTCGACTACTGGATCGAAGCCTACAGTCGTGAGGGAGGCCTCGTCGATACGATCGGCTCCTCTGCGTCTCCCCTGACCTGGGACCCGACGGCTCCGGGCCTCTCCTTCGGCCCGAACTTCGCCCCGCTTCACCTGCCGGGGGCTGGCGCCACCATCCCGCACACCTTCGACGCCGCCAACTTCGCAGCCAACGGCTCGCTCGGCGTCCTGCTGCTGCATCACCACAACGCGGGTCCGACCAAGACCGCGGTGGGCACCCGTTCCGAGGCGTTGCCCATCAGCAACACGGTGAGCATCGGCGACGCGTCGGTCGTGGAGGGCAACTCGGGCCAGTGGAACCTCAACTTCACCCTGAATCTCAGCAGCCCGGCCGCAGCCGGCACCACCGTCACGGTCCAGACCGCTGACGGCTCGGCCACGACGGCGGACAACGACTACGTCGCCAAGACCCAGTCGTTCACCTTCGCGGCTGGCACCACCACCAAGACCTTCACCGTGAAGGTCAAGGGCGATCTCAACGCCGAGTGCGACGAGACGCTCGGCGCGAACATCACGTCGACGACGGGCGTGGCCGTTTCCAACGGTGAAGCGCTCGGGACGATCCTTACCGACGACAGCTGCGTCTAGGCTGACGCAAGCCGGGTCGTAAACCCGCCCCTGGGTCCGCGAGGACCCAGGGGCTTTTTGCTTGGGTCGCGTCTAGTAGGCGAAGCGGAACTCGATCCGCGCGCGCTTCACCCAGTGCTCGCGCTCTTCGACACGCGGGCTGTCCTTGAAGCGCTGCAACTGGCCGATCAGGTGGACGGAGCCCTTGTTCCCGGTCTGGGTCGCCAGCTCGCCGCGGTGGCCTTCCCAGCCGGTGGCCCAGAAGAAATCGTCGGTGGCGTAGGCGGCCAGGGTGACGTCCTTGTCCATCTTCGAGTAGACGTACTCGACCCGTGCGCGGGAAGTGACGACGGATCCGATCACCAGCGCCACCCAGAGGCCCTTGTTCTGTTCGCTGGCGGCCGTGTTCCAGGCGTAGTCGACGACGAGCTGCACCGGGGGCTCGAACGCCGGGCGCATGCGCGCCTGCAGGTCCACCACGCGATAGTCGCGCACGAGGAGGCCGGCGAGGCGCGTGTTCTGACGGCGGATCATGGGCTCGAGGCCGTTCGGGGCGTCCCAGGCCACGTAGCTGGCCACGAGCTGCAGGCTCGAGTCGGACTGCCCCGCGAAGGTGGCCTGGCCCGAGGCCAGGTACATCTTCACGTCGTCGTCCTCGAAAACGTGGCTGCCCTGGGCGTAGAGGCCGGTCAGGCTGACGCGGTCGGTGCCGGCGGCGTCGCGATGGCCCAGGCGGAGCGCCCCGCCCTGGGGTCGCAGGTCGCGGTCCCAGATCATCTCGGTCAGCGGCACCGGCATCTCGAAGCGGCCACCCTCGAGGCGCAGCCAGCGCGCCGGCTCGATCCGCACGAAGGCCAGGTCGAGGCGCGCGTCCCGCGAGTCGTAGTTGTCGCGCAGCAGCGCCGGCTTCGGTTCGACGTTCTCGTCGCTCGAGTAGTCGAAGTCGCCGCCCACGCCGAGCTTGAAGCGGTCGCCGCCGAACTCGAGCCGCGGCAGCACGCGAAGGCGCCGCCGTTGCTCGTCGCGCGTCTCGGTCGCGGACACGAAGATGTCGCGCGTCCATTCCTGGCGCAGCAGCGCGTCCACGTGGAAGGCGAGGCTCTTGTCCTGCGCCTGGTAGACCGGGGCCGCTTCCTGGGCGCCGGCGGGGGCCGCGCCGGCGAGGGCCGCCAGGGCGGCGAATGTGGCGGCGCGGGTCGGCATGAAACGCGGCGATCTTAGCATGGGGGTTAACATGCCATTCGTGAGCCGCATCGTCGCCATCCTCCCCGCCCTGAACGAGGAGGCCGCCATCGGCCTGGTGCTGGACGAGATCCCGGGGGTCGTGGACGAGGCGATCGTGGTGGACAACGGCTCGCGCGACGCCACCGCCGCGGTGGCCCGCCAACACGGCGCGCGCGTCGTCCACGAACCGCGGCGCGGCTACGGCCAGGCCTGCCTCGCGGGCATCGCGGCCGCGGCCGATGCCGACGTGCTGGTCTTTCTGGACGCCGACCGCAGCGACTTTCCGGAGCAGGTGCGCGACGTGCTGGCGCCCATCCTGGCCGACCAGGCCGACTTGGTGATCGGCTCGCGTCAGCTCGGCCGCCGCGCCCAGGGCGCTCATCCCTGGCACGCCGTGCTCGGCACGCGGGCCTGCGTGTTCCTGATGAACGCCCTGATCGGTACGCACGCCACCGACCTCGGCCCGTTCCGCGCGGTCAGGGCGGAGGCCCTGCGCGGCCTCGACATGCGCGACCGCAACTTCGGCTGGACTGTCGAGATGCAGGTGAAGGCTCAGCGCGCCGGCCTGCGTGTCGTGGAGGTGCCGGTGGACTACCGGCCGCGGGTGGGGCAGAGCAAGATCAGCGGCACGCTCTCCGGGACCGTGTGCGCCGGCGCCAAGATCCTGGGGCGCATCCTCTACCACGCGGTGGCCCGGCCCGCATGAAGCGGCGCGCCGTACTCGTCACGAGCGCGGCGGTGCTGACCCTCGCGGCGGCGCACTGGGCCGCGCGTGGCGACATGACCCGCGACGTGCCCGGCCATCTCGTCGTCTACGGCGCCTGCTTCGGCGCCTACCTCGGGGCGCTGCGAGCCTCGCGCGGCCTCTCGGCCCGCGGGCTGTCGTTCGCCATCGGCCTCGCTCTTTCATGGCGTATTGCGCTCGTGGCGGCGCCCCCGCTGCTGTCCGACGACGTCCATCGCTACGTCTGGGAAGGCCGCATCCAGGCCCACGGCGGCAACCCGTACCGCTGGCTCGACCGCCCCGAGGCCGAGCGCTGGACGCCGCTGCGCGACGCGAGCTGGGAGCGCATGAACCACAAGAACTACACGGCCATCTACCCCCCGCTGTGGCAGCTCGCGGCGCGCGGCGTGGTGGCCGTGAGCGCGACGGCCACCGGGATGAAGGCGTTCCTGGTGGCGTGCGAGGTCGCGTCTTGGCTGCTGCTCAGGCGCCTGCTGTCGAAACGCGGCCTGCCTCGCGAGCGGCTGCTGATCGCCGCCTGGAGCCCGCTGGCGCTGGTGGAGATCGCGGGCAGCGGCCACAACGAAGCCTTCGGCATCCTGTTGCTGCTCGCCGGGCTCGTCGCTCTCGAATCTGCGCGGCTGGGGCCCGCCGCGCTCGCCGTCAGCGCCGCCTTCATGGCGAAGCTGGTGCCGGGTGTCTTGGCGCTGCCCTGGGCGCGGCGCTTCAGGCCCATCCACGCGGCGCTCGGCCTGGCGCTGGTCGCCCTGCTGACGTGGCCCTTCGCCGCGGCCGGTCGGGGCCTGGTGCGCACGCTGTTTGGCTACGGCGAGCACTGGCGCTTCAACGAGACGCTGTTCGCGGGCCTCGCGGCGCTGCTGCCCGCAAGCGCGGCCGCGCTCGTCGCGCTGGCTGCGCTGCTGATCGTGGCGGCGCTGCTCGCCCGCGGCGGCGTCGAGCCGGCCCGCGCGAGCCTTGCCATGGCCGCGGCGTGGCTGCTGCTGATGCCCAGCGTGCTGCCCTGGTACGCGCTGTGGCTCGTGCCTCTGCTGGTGCTGGTCGAGGCGCCGGGTGCCCTGGCGTTCACGGGCAGCGTCGCCCTGGCGTATCTCGTGTATCCGGGCTGGCTTGCGGGCGGTGTGTGGCAGGTCACTTGGGGCACGCGGGCCGTCGAGTACGGTGTACCCGTGGCCATCCAGGCCGTGGCGTTGCTGCGTAGCTCCGACGGGGGAGATCCGCGTTGAAGCGCACGCTCGTCGTGTTCGTCAAGTGGCCCCGCCCTGGGACGGTAAAGACGCGGCTTTCGGTGGACCTCGGGCCCGAGACTTCGGCGGCCGTGTATCGTGCGCTGGCCGAGGCCGAGATCGCGGGTACGCAGCCGCGCGCCGGCGACTATGACCGCGTCTTCTTCTACGCACCGGCCGATGCCGCGGCCGACATCGCGCGCTGGCTCCCCGGCGAGACGCTGCAGGCCCAGGACGGCCCCGACCTCGGCGCGCGCATGGCCGCGGCGTTCGATGCGGCTTTCGCCGCCGGAGCCGACCAGGTGGCGATCGTCGGAACCGACGTGCCCTGGGTCACGCGCGACACGGTGCTGCAGGCCTTCGAGATCCTCGACGAGCGCGACGTCGTGCTCGGGCCCTGCGAAGACGGCGGCTATTACCTGCTGGCTCTGTCGCGCCCCGCTCCGGGTCTGTTCGAGGAGATCGCCTGGAGCACGCCTGGCGTCCTCGACGCGACGCGGGACCGCGCCCAGGCCCTGGGCCTGAGCCTCGCGACGCTTGGCACGCTGCCCGACATCGACACGCTGGCCGACGTGCGCCTCGCGTGGGACGAGCTGCGGCCGCTCCTGCCCGAGGCGGTGGCCGACCTGCTCGGGCCGCGCCTGCGTTCCGGCTAGCGCGGCGGGAGCGCCAGCAGGCGCGCCAGCCACTCCTCACGATCGCGCGCGGCGTCTGCGGTTCCCAGCTCGAAGTGGCCGGCGTCGTACTCCCGCGATTCGGCGCCCGGGAACGCGGCCGCCGCGTATAGCGCGGCGTCCAGGCGCGAAATGTAGGCATCGCGGCGCGCGAACTGCAACAGCATCGGCGCGTCGCCGGCCATGAAGTGCGTGCCGTCGAGGGGCTCGATACGCCGCAGCCAGTCGGCCTGCGCCGTCGCATCCAGCCATGCGTGGAAGACGGCGCCGAACACGCCGTGGCCGTCGCGCGCGGCGCGCGTGTACGACGCCCAGCCCGCCATCATGATGAAGCCCTTCGCGCGCGGCTCGACGCCGGCGAGCCGGCTTCCCATCGTGGCGCCCAGGCTCCAGCCCACGTAGGCGAGGCGCCGCGGGTCCACGTCGGGCCGCGCCACCAGCAGGTCGAACGCGCGGCGCAGGTCGATGACCGTCTGGCGGATGTCGCGCTCCTCGGCCTCGGGGTCGAAGGGCGGGGCGTCGAGCGCGCCCTCGCGGTTCTCGGGCGCCTCGAGCAGCACCGACACGACCCCGCGCCCCGCGAGGGACACGGCCTCGTCGAGGAAGGTCGCGCGGCTGCCCTGGCCGTGGTGCAGGAACACGAGCCCCGCGAAGCGGCGGCCCGGCGCCGGAGCGGCCGCGGGCTCGACGACGTAGACGGGCGCGCGCCCGCCCAACGGGCTCGCGAAGCTCAGGTCGCGCACGCGGGCCGCTCCACGCGCCTCGACGCCTTTCTCCTGCACGCCGAGCGGCGCTTTCGCGTCGTAGTCGAACAGGGGGCGAGCCTGGGGCGTCGCCCGGGACCCGCCGCCGTCCGCCAGGAAGCGCAGCGCGACGCCCTGGGGATCCAGGGCCTCGTCGAGCAACGCCACGAACGTGTCGGGCCGCTCCAGGTGGACGAGGTGCCCGGCTCGCGGGACCACGACGCGCTCGGCGCCGCGGACGCCCGCTTCGATGGCGCCGACATGCGCTTGGACGTCGGGGATGTCCGACTCGCCGACGACGAGGCGCAGCGGCGCCCGAACCTCGCCGAGGCGCGCTCGCGAATCGGGTTCGGGGCGCGTGCTCCAGGGGATGCTGTTGTCGACGGCCTGCGGGTGGCGTTCGAGTAGCGCGCGCAGGCGCGCCCGCGCCGGCACGTTGCGCGCGTCGGTCAGGTACGGATCCTCGGCCCAGCGCGCGATCGTGCCCGCGAGGTCCTTCGACATGCGCAACGGCGCGCGGTTGCGCAGGCTGCGCTCGTAGAAATGATGGCTGTACGGGAAGCCCGACAGCACCGGACCCTCCAGGACCAGGGCGCTGACGCGCTCGGGGTGCGCGATGGCGAACTCCAGGGCCAGGCCGCCGCCCGACGAGCAGCCGACGAGCGCCACGCGCTCGAGCTTCAGATGGTCGAGCAGGGCCCGCAGGTCGTCCTCGCTCGCGTAGTCCCGTGTCGTGGAGGTGGAGGCGCCGTAGCCGCGCCGGTCCCAGCGCACGACGTCGTAGCGCTGGGCGAGGGGAGTCCAGACGTCGTCCCAGCTCGCCGCGGGCAACAGCCCGTCGTGGATCAGGACCACGGGCGCCCCGGACCCGGCCCGCTCCCAGGCGATGCGCCCGCCCGCCACGTCCACGAACCCGGACTCCGCTGAGGCCGAAGCCGCGGCCAACGACAGCGCGAACGCCAGCCTACGCGCCGTCATCTCCGGGTACCGCGACCACTTCGAGGCGCACCTTGCCGGTGCCCGGCCCGATGAGCCCGATGCGCTTCGCGGCCTCCTTCGAAAGGTCGATAACGCGGTCGCGGCGCGGCAGGCGGTCGTTGATCCGCACCTGGACCGACTTGTTCGTGGACAGGAGCGTCACCTTGACCTTCACGCCGAACGCCCACGTGGCGTGGGCCGCGGTGAGCTGGCTGGGGTCGAAGCGCTCGCCGCTGGAGGTGCGCTTGCCTTCGTAGCCGGGCCCGTACCACGACGCGATGCCCTCGGTCCTGGTGCCGATCGTCGGCAGCATGCCGAGCGGCGCGGCGCCGGGCTTCGCGTTCGCGGTGGCGCACGCGGCCGAGGCGAGGCCCAGCGCCAGCGCGATCCCCGCGCCCCTCATGCCAGGCTGTGCACCCGCAGCATGTTCGTGGCACCCGTGGTGTGGCTCTGGCCCGCCAGCATCAGCACGGTGTCGCCGACCGCCACCAGGCCTGACTGCTTCAGGATCTGCTCGCCCTGCACGATCATCGCGTCGGTGTCCTTCGCGAAGGCCGACATGATCGGCACCACACCCCACCACAGCGCGAGACGGTGGTAGGTGTCGCGGTTGTAGGTGATGCCGGCGATGGGGGCGCGAGGCTTGTAGGAGGACACGAGGCGCGCCGTCGAGCCGGACTCCGTGAAGGCGACGATCAGCCGGCAGTCCAGCTCTTCAGCCACGGTCGAGGCGACGCGGGACAGGCTGCGGGCGACGATCGAGGCCGAGCCGCCCGTGACCCGGGCTGGCGCCCGGACGCCGTAGTTGTTCTCGGTATGGACCGCGATGCGAGCCATGGTCTCGACGGCCTCGACGGGGAAGCGGCCCGAGGCCGTCTCGGCCGAGAGCATGATCGCGTCGGTGCCGTCCAGGATCGCGTTGGCCACGTCCGAGGCCTCGGCGCGCGTCGGCCGCGGGTTGTCGATCATGCTCTCCAGCATCTGGGTCGCCGTGATCACCACCTTGCCCGCGCCGTTGGCCATCTCGATGATGCGCTTCTGCAGCGTCGGGACCTCCTCGGTGCTCAGCTCGACCCCCAGGTCGCCCCGCGCCACCATCACGCCGTCAGTGGCCTCGAGGATGGACGGCAGGTCGTTCACCGCCTCGCGCTTCTCGATCTTGGCGATCACCGGAGTCGTCTTGCCCTGGGCGCGGATCAGTTCCTTCACCTGCTCCACGTCCGCCGCCTGCCGTACGAAGGACAGCGCCACGTAGTCCACACCGCTCTGCAGGCCGAAGGCCAGGTCGCGCTTGTCCTTCTCGGTCAAGGCGGGCGTTGACAGCGACACGCCCGGCAGGTTCATGCCCTTGTTCGACTTCAGCGTCCCGCCGTCCACCACGACGCAGGTCACCTCTTCGCCCTTCACCGATTCGACCTTGAGCTGCAGGTTCCCGTCGTCGAGCAGGATCCGGTCGCCCGGCTTCACGTCGCGGGGCAGGGGATCGTAGGTGGTCGAGATGCGCTCGGCCGTGCCCTCGATCGTCTCGTCCGTAGTGATCACGATACGGGCGCCGTCCTTCAGCTCGACCGCGTTGTCCTTCACCTTTCCGGTGCGGATCTTGGGACCCGACAAGTCCTGCAACAGCGCGACCGACTGGCCCAGGCGGCCCGAGATCTCGCGCACGCGCTGGATCACCTCCAGGTGCTGCGCGTGCTCGCCGTGGGAGAAGTTCAGCCGCACGACGTTCACCCCGGCCTTCACGAGCTGCTCCAGCACCTCGGGGCTGCGCGAGGATGGGCCAATGGTCGCCACGATCTTGGTTCGGCGCATGGGCGGAGTATACCCGTGCGAAGATGACGCCACGGAGGCGCCATGAACGCTGTCGAGCTGCTGCTGTCGCTTTTGGACGAAGCATTCGACAAGAAAGCCTGGCACGGCACCAATCTGCGAGGCTCGGTGCGCGGCCTGTCGGCCGAGACCGCGGCCTGGCGCCCCGCGCCGGGCCGTCACAGCATCTGGGAGCTGACTGTGCACACGGCGTATTGGAAGTACGCGGTGCGGCGCCGCCTCACGGGCGAGAAGCGCGGCTCGTTCGTGCTGCAGGGCTCGAACTTCTTCCCGCGCCCGGGGCCCGAAGGCGTCAGCGAGGCGGCCTGGAAGAAGGACGTGGCGCTGCTCGTCTCGGAGCACCGCAAGCTGCGCCGCGCGGTCGCCGCGGTGAAGCCGTCCGCGCTGACGCGGACGTCTAGCGGCCACCGCACCACGAACCTCACCCTGATTCGCGGCATCGCGGCGCACGACCTCTACCACGCGGGCCAGATCCAGGTGCTGAAGCGGTTGGTTCGAGGCTAGGAGCTACCTCACCAGCTTCCGCTCGAGCCACGACCCGAAGAGGATCCGCCGCTCGAGCTGGAGCTGCTGGAACTCGACCGCTCCTGGACTCGCGGGATGCTGCGCTCGTAGCTGTGCGAGTACTTGCAGTGGGCGCAGCTCTCGTCCACGCGGGCTCGGCCCTCGCTGGAGGTCGTGGCGCTGACGAGCGTGGTGGTCGTGACCTTCAGCGTCTTGGCCTGGCAGCCCTCGCACGTGCCGTACCCCGAGAACATCGACCCGTAGCGCAGCTTCATCGTCTGGCCGCACTGGCAGGCCCAGATGTCGTAGTCCACGCTGCCCACGCGCTCCTCGGCCTTCTCGCCGCTGGTCAGGTGTTTGTCGTCCGCGGCCTCGTCCATGCGCGCCATCATCGTGCCGCACTGCCTGCACTGGCGCGGCCGATTGCGCAGGTAGCGGCGCAGCAAGGCTCCGCCGGCCACCAGGCCGCCGATACCACCGCCAACCGGCAGGGGATTGTCGATCGCGCCGTCCATCGCGCGGACGAACAGCGGTTCCTCCGCCACGGCGGCGGTCTGGGCCGCGTAGGCCGGGACCGGAGGCGGGGGCGGGGCCGCCGGCTGGACCGCTGCAGCCGCGCTCCGCAGGATCACTTGATCCACGATCGCGCGGGCGCCCTCCACGATCGCGTCGCGCGGCCGGCCCGCCTTGAAGCGTGCCACGACAATCTGGCTCATGATGCGGTCCGTCACGCTGGTGACCGCATCGGGGTAGCCGTCGCCGATCACGATCTCAGCCTTGCGGTCGCGGAGCGCCACGAGGAGCATCACGCCGCGGTTGCGCTGGCGGTTGTCGATGCCCCAGCGGTTGAAGAGCTGGGTCGTGAAGGTGCGCGGTACGGCGCCGCTCACGCTGTCGATCACGACCACGACCAGGTCGCCCTCGGCTCGAGCGCGGCTCGCCATCGAATCGATCGTCCCGACGTCGGCGATGCCCAGCGTGCCGGTTGCGTCCAAGACGGCGGACTTCGGTCGCGGATCAACGAGCTTGTCCTGGGGGATCGCGCCCGCGGATGGTGCCGCGAGCGCGAAGCACAGCGCTGCGAGGTTGCGCATGGGGGATCCTCGACGTTGGGCGAGCAACCGATGATGACACGAACGCAGATTTGACAGATCCAAATCGTTCGACCTAGACTGACCGCCAGTCACGCCGCTCTCGCCGCGAGCCGGGATCCCGTCAGTCCTGGGCCTTCGCAGCAAGCCTAGACGTTTCATAGACAAATCGCGGCGCAACTGCACTTCTATCAATCGATCAACGCTTAGCCAGCAGTGTGATCTGGATCACACGTATAAAATTTTGGTTGACGAGCGCCGAGGGCTGGGGAAGAATCCGCGTCCTTCCCATCGAAGAGGGCGGGAGGCGCCGGTGAGTTGAAGCTCGCCGGAGAGCCGGAGGGAGTTCGTTTGCAGGAGAGAGGCCGGGCACAGCAAGCGGGTCCGAAGCACCCCGGGCAGGCGTGGCCTCTCTCGGCTGCACCTCTCCTTCACTCCAATTCGACAACCCATCGTGATTCGCGTGTGCGGACGAGGAAGTCCTTGTGATCGCCTGGACCCTTCGATGTGTGCTGGCGGCAGCCCTGCTTGGCGGCGCCCTGGAAGCGTCGTCGCAAACGCAGCCCGAGGGCTGGCGCATCCGGTTCGACGCGTCGCGCGCCGGCCTGGTCGACAAGGCTCGCTTGACGGTGGGTGCCAGCACGGCGGCCAGCAACGGTGCAGACGACCTCGATCAGCCACACCCCCCGGCGCTGCCCAGCCGCTACCTGGACCTCACCACCCGGCACACGCAGACCGAGCCCGGCTGGGCCGGCCAAGCGCTCCCGACGGTTCGGTATCGCGCGGAGTACCTGGCGCCGCTTGGATCGACTAGCGCGACCATCGTGCTGTTCCTGGAGACCGACAGCAGCGGGCCGATCACACTCAGCTGGACGATGACGCCCGACCTGGATCTCGCCTCTCACTTCGCGACCCTTCGCGACCCTGCCACAGGCGCGGCCGTGGACATGTGGGCGCAGGCCAGCTACCCGCTGACGGTTGCTCCGGGCTCTCGCACGCTCCGCGTCGAGTTGGTGCCGGGACGCATAGCGCCGCCCGTGGCCTACGATCAGGCTGCCGCGACGGACGAAGACACACAGGCGCCGATCGTGCTGCTGGCCGAAGACGCCGGGGGAGCCGTGCTTGCCTACGCCATCGTCGCAGCACCGGCGCACGGCGCGGTTACGGGCGATGGGCCCACGGTCTCTTATGTTCCAGCCGCCGACTACCACGGACTGGACGCGTTCAGCTTCGTGGCGAGCAACGGCAGCGCCGATTCCAACCTGGCGACCGTATCGATCACGGTGAGACCCGTGAACGACGCACCCACGGCTGCCGCCCTGAGCGTCACGATCGACGAGGACACCCCCGTCAGCATCACACTCGCCGGCGCCGACGTGGACAGCGACGCACTCAGCTTCAGCGTCAGCGCCGCCCCGCTGCACGGCACGCTCGACGGCAGCGGTCCTGCGATCACCTACACGCCCGCCGCCGATTTCAACGGAACCGACAGTTTCTCCTACGTCGCGAACGATGGCGTGGCCAACTCGGTGCCGGCCGGCGTGTCGATCGCCGTAGCCGCCGTCCACGACGCGCCGCGTGCCGGCTTCACCGTCCCCGGACCCGGGCGCAACGCCGCGACCTGGGACAACAACGTCGGCTCCAGCTTCGAAGGTGCGCGGTTCCTGGCCGCCACCAGCCAGAACCCATCGAGACCCGCGACGAACGCCCTCGACGACAACATCAACACGGAATGGCAAAGCGCCAGCGGCCAGCGCACCAACCAGTCGATCACCGTGGAGCTCCCCGCCGGCGAGCCGCCGATCGACCGCCTGCGCCTCGTGAACGGTTTTGGGTTCGGCGGCGCCGCGGTGAAGCACTTCGAGGTCCGAGTCTCGACCACGACCAGCGATCCGACTGCGTTTGCAACGGTCCTGGCCGACGTCGCCCTCGACAACTTCCGCGTCCAGGAGTTCGTGTTCGCCACTCCGGTCGCAGCGCGCTACGTCGAGTTCAAGGCCCTCGACAACTTCGGCAGCGCCTGCTGCGTGGCAATTCGGAGCCTGGAGCTCATCGCTCCGGCCCTGGCGGGGATTCCTTCCTACCCAAGCGCGCCGACGAATGCAGCCCTGGCCCTGGAGGGCGCCAGCGTCGTAGCCTCGAGTGAGTTCTCCCCCAGCTTCGGCGCAGCCCTGGCGATCGACGGAAGCCTCTCTACGCGATGGGCCTCAGGCAGCGGGCAGGCCGTCAACCAGAGCCTGACCGTGTCCCTGGCTCGGGAGAAGACGTATCTCGTGGAACGCATCCGGGTCGCCAACGCTTTCGGGGCGGCCGCCCAGGCGGTCAAAGACTTCAGCCTAGCCGTGTCGAACACGACGGGGGACGCTTCGGCCTTCACGACCGTCCTTTCGGGTCGGCTAGCGGACGTCTCCGGACTTCAGGACTTCGTCGTTCCTGGCGGGCCGGTCGCGGTCCGGCACGTGCGGTTTACGGCCTTGAACAACTACGGCAGCACCTGCTGCGTCTCGATTCAAGAACTACAGGTCGTTCCGGTTGCGGGCGCGGTCCCCTCCGTGTCGAGCTACCAGGACGCCAGCACGCGGCCGGAGCTGGCGCTCGACGACAAGGCCAGCACGCTTTGGTGGACCGCATCTGGCCAGGCGACCGACCAGCATCTCGAGTTACGCATGAACGGCCCGGCCACTCTGGCCTCTGGGGTTCGGATCCAGTCCTCGACCGCTCCCGGTGCAGGGAACCTCAAAGACTTCGAGGTGCTGGTCTCCGACACGACCGACGCCGACGCCGCATTCTCGCCCGTCCTGTCGGGCAGCGTTCCCAACGACGGCCTGCCCCACGTCTTCACGTTCCCGGGCGGGGCCGCGCGTGCCCGCTTCGTGCGTCTTGTGGCCAGGAACAATCACGGCGCGCCCAGTACGAGCGTGGCGAGTTTCGAGGTCCTCACGCTGGCCACTGAAGGACACCTGCTCACCGCCCACGCGACGCTGCTGGGCGTTTCGAGCGAGTACCCCGGATTCGGCGCCAGCAAGGCCCTGGATCTGGATCCGGCGGCTCCGGGCTGGGTCACGGCCGTCGGACAGACGACGAACCAATGGCTGAAGCTCGAGCTGCCCTCGGGCCGAAGCTGGCTCGTCGACCACGTGGTGCTTCAGCCCCGTGCCGATGGTTTCGCAGACCAATCGCCGAAAGAATTCGAGGTTCAGGTTTCCACGACATCGCCGGACGACACGGCGTTCACCGGCGCGTACGCCGGTACGCTGCGTAGCGACGGCTCGGTCCAGCACTTCTTCTTCGCCGCAGTCGAGGCCCGCTACATCCGCCTTCTGCTCAAGAACAACTACGGTGGTCCAAACGTGGGTGTGCAGGGCTTCGCCGCGTACTCGCCCGAGATCGGCGCAGCGGACGCGCGCTTCCTCGACGTGTCCGAGGGTAGGGACGCGCCTCTCCGCGACTGGCAGTGGTCCTTCGGAGATGGAAGCGCAAGCACCGATCGTGACCCGGGACACCTATTCGCCCAGGCCGGCACCTACGACGTCACGCTGACCACGACCGACTCGAGCGGCGTGTCCTCTTCGCTGACCAGGCCCTATCTTGCCCTGGCGCCGACCGCGGTCGCGTTCGACGTGGCGCCCGGGGTGCCTGCAGAGGGCCAGGCCGCCAGATTCAGCGACACGTCTACAGACCCGGCGGGAATCGTCTACCGCGAGTGGTTCTTTGGGGACGGCTCGCAGCTCGCATCGGTTCAGCCTTCGGCCAGCCACGCCTTCCCGGACAATGGGACCTACGCGGTCACCCTCAGGGCGACCAACGCCTGGGGCGTCGTGAGCGGGGCGACCGCGAGCGTGAGCGTCGTGAACGCGCCTCCGGTTGTCGACGCGGGGACGGACGCGCGCCTGATCATCGGTGCCGCGTGGCTGCCGAGTTCCGTCATCAGCGACCCCGGCGCCGCGGACGGCGCCAGCCTCAGCTGCGCTTGGACATTCGGCGACGGCGAGAGCCAGCAGATCGCGGCCTGCGACACGCTCCGGAGCCGCACGCCCCACGTCTATGCGACGCCCGGCGCCTACAGGGCAAGCCTGACTGTGACCGACAAGGACGGTGCCGCTACGACGGACGGCGTGACTGTCACTGTGTTCCCGGCGCACGCGGCACTAGGAGACGGCACGTACCTCGAGCCGGCGTTCTGGGGCGCGTACGGAATCAAGGAGCTGGCCAAAGTCCCCGGCTTCTCTTCGGGCAACGCGGGCCTGGCGTTCAAGTTCGACGATCCGGACACGCTCTTGATCGCGGGACCAGCTATTCAGCCGTCCGGCAAGATCTACACGGTTCGAGTCGCTCGGGACGCTCAGGGCCACGTGACGGGCTTCTCGGGTTCCGCGAGCGTGTTCGCGAACTACCCCAACAACGACGGGGGCCTCGTCTACGGCCCTGGCAACGTGCTGTTCTCGGCGCGCTGGCCCGCCCAGACACTGGACCAGTTCAAGGCAGGCAGCACCCAGATCGAAAGGAGCATCGTGCTCCCGCCCCTGGGCCCCACCGATGTGGCTCTCGGCTTCGTGCCGAACGACCTGCCGGGAGCCTGCCGCCTCAAGTTCGTCAACTACTTCAGTGCGCGCTGGTGGTCGGCCGAGGTAGTGCCGGACGCGGCCGGCACCTTCGGCCTCACGGGAATCTACGAGGCGCAAGCGATCCATGACGGTGGAGTCGAGCACCTCGCGTACGCGCCGAGGGGCTCACCGCTGTTCGACGCAGGGACCGTGCTCGTCACCGAGTACGACCTCGGCAACGTTGCGGCTTACGCCACCGATGCGAACGGCGATCCGATCCCGGGCTCTCGGCGGCTGGTGGTCACTGGCCTGACGACACCGGAAGCGTTCGCCTTCGACCCCCTCACCGGCGACCTCCTGATCTCCACGCCTTCCGGCAGCCGCTCCATCCGGAGAATCACCGGCTTCCCGGCACCGAACCGAAACGTGACGCTGTCACCCGCCGTCGCCACGGCCGATGTCGGAGCCAGTCACACCTTGACCGCCCGCGTCGTCGATGGTCGCGGGTCCGGCCGAGCTGGAGTTCCGGTGACGCTGGCCGTGAGCGCCGGATCCAACGCCGGCAGCACAGGCTGGTGTGATGGCGGCTGCGTGACCGACGCGGCGGGCGAGGTGCGCTTCAGCTACCAGGGAACGCATCCCGGCGAGGACACGCTGACTGCGTCGTTCACTACCGACAGGTGCGACTCGCGCTCCGTTCAGGCTCGCGTTCTCTGGACGACGACGAACCGGCCGCCGGTCGCCATCTCCCAGCGCGTCAGCACGCCAGAAGACGCCGGGGTCGCGGTGACGCTTGCCGGCACGGACCAGGATGGCGATGCGCTCAGCTTCGACCTCGCGTCTCAGCCCGCGCACGGCACCCTTTCCGGTGCGGCTCCGGATCTCACCTACACCCCAGCGCCGAACTTCCACGGTACGGATTCGTTCGGCTTTCTGGCGTCCGATGGCGATGCTGCCTCCGCTGCGGCGACCGTGGCGATCGATGTCGTGCCCGTGAATGACTCGCCGCTGGCGGTCGCCCAGACCGCCCTTGTCACCGAGGACGCCTCCACGACCCTGGAGCTCGTGGCCAGCGACGTGGACGGCGACTCCCTTTCGTTCGTAATCGTGGCGCCGCCGGAGCACGGCACGGTCGCAGGAACGGGGAGCACGCGGACATACCTGCCGGCGGCGGATTTCGCCGGAACGGACTCGTTCAGTTTCGCCGCGAGCGATGGGCTTGCCCAGTCCGCCGCCGCAACGGTGACGCTGGTCGTGAATGCGGTGAACGATGCTCCCGTCGCGCACTCGCAAGCGCTCGCCGCACTCGAGACGACACCGCTGGCAATCACTCTGGTCGCAACCGATGTGGAGTCCAGCGCGATCGCTTACACCATCGTTTCGCCGCCGCAACACGGTTCGCTCAGCGGGGCGGCCCCGCACGTCACCTACAGCCCCGCCCCCGGCTTTGTCGGGAGCGACAGCTTCAGGTTCGAGGCCAGCGACGGCGAATCGACCTCGAACGCCGCGAAGGTCGCGATCGAAGTGGCTGCCAACAACCACGCACCCGTCGCCTTCGACGCGTCGGCGACCACGACCGAGGACACGCCCGTCAGCGTGACGCTGGTGGCGGCGGATCCCGACCTGGACCTGCTGGCCTACCTGATCGTGACGCCGCCCACCCACGGGACACTGTCGGGCTCGGCGCCGAACCTGGCCTACACGCCCGCAGCCAACGAGCACGGTCCCGACAGCTTCAGCTTCCAGGTCAGCGATGGCGAGCTTTCGTCCAACGTCGCCAACGTCACGATCGCGGTCAGCGCGTCGAACGACCGGCCCGTTGCGGCGGACCAGTCACTGGAGGTGACGCAGGGCGTGGGATCACCCGTGGTGCTCACCGCGACAGACGTCGACGGCGACGCCCTCACCTATACCATCGTGGCGTCGCCGGCGCACGCTTCGCTCTCCGGGACTGCTCCCAACCTCGTCTACACATCGGCGCCTGGCTACACGGGCGCCGACGCGTTCACGTTCCTGGTGAACGACGGCCGGGCAGACTCCGATGTCGCCACCGTATCCCTCTCGGTCGTGGGCGTTTCGAACCACGCTCCGAGTTGCGCCAGCGCGCAGCCGAGCGTCGCGCAGCTCTGGCCGCCCAACCACAAGATGAAGAGCCTCCAGGTCAACGGTGTCACCGACGCCGACGGGGACCCCGTGACGATCCTGGCCAAGAGCATTCGGCAGGACGAGCCCGTCGAAGGGACCGGCGACGGCAATCGAAGTCCGGACGCGACCCTGACGCCGCTCCAGCTACGCGCGGAACGAAGCGGCGGCGGCAACGGACGCGTCTACCACGTACAGTTCGAGGCGACAGACGACGAAGGGGCGCGTTGCACCGGCACGGTCAGGGTCTGCGTGCCGCATGACCAGTCGGGCGCCTCATGCATCGACGCAGGACCGCTCCACGACTCGACGGTGGAGCACCATTGAGCGCCCTGCGGAAGGGGATGAGGGACGTGGAGCTTCTGAGCCTGCGGCAGCCGAGCCGAAACCCCGTCGCGCGTGGAATGGCGCGACTCCTGGTGGCGGCGCTGTTGGCGACCAGCCTTCCGCTCCCAGCGCAGGCTGCCGTGAGCCGCACCCACAGCTTCGACGCCGGGTGGCAGCTCGTGTCCATTCCACTCCGGCCCTTGAATCCCACGCCGGCGAGCGTCTTCGATGACGTGTCGACTCCGCGGCGACTCTACGACTACCTGCTTGGCCAGACGCTGGGACTGGGCGAATCCGGCTTTTCGAACGTCACGCCCGGCCGCGCTCACTGGCTGCTGCTGAAGACTCCGGCCAGCGTCCAGGTGCAGGGCGACCTCGTGTCGACCCAGGCGCCGCACAGCGTGCCGCTGACTGCCGGCTGGAACGCCCTGGCGAACCCGTGGCCGAGCGGTACCGAGTGGTCCGACGCCCGGGTCTCGGTGAGGAACGGCGCGCAGACCCTGCCCCTCAGCCAGGCCGTCCAGCAGGGCTGGATCGAGGGCACGCTCTCGGAGCCGGATGCTGCAGGAACGGGCTTCGCCGCAATCGAACCCGACGGCAGCGCGCTACTCGAAGCCTGGAAGGGTTACCTGGCCTACTCGAACGTCGCGTCGGCCGAGTTGGTGTTCTCTCCGCCGCCTCCCGACACGGCGCCTCCAACGGTCGCGATCACGGCCCCTCTCGACGGCGGCCGTGTGACCGAGCCGATCGTCATCACCGGCACGGCGGACGACGCGAATCTCGTGAGCTGGGTGCTCGAGCACGCGCATGGCCGCAGCCGCCGTTTCACGACGCTCGCCACCGGCGGCGAACCGGTCGTGGACGGGCCGCTCGCGACCTTCGACCCCACTCTGCTGAAGAACGGCCTGCACGTGATCCGCCTGACCGCGACCGACGCCTCGGGGCTGACCGCGGCGGCCGCAGTAGCCGTGATCGTGAAGGACAACTTCAAGGTCGGGCACTTCAGCGTGTCGTTCGTGGATCTGGAGGTCCCCGTGTCGGGCATCCCGATCCGCGTCACCAGGACCTACGACAGCCGGGACCGGGCGCGGGGCGACTTCGGCCACGGCTGGAGCCTCGACGTCTCGACGGTCCGTGTCGAGGCGCGCGACAGCCTGGGCCTGGGCTGGGTGCAGACTTCCACTGGCGGTTCGTTCCCGCGCTACTGCCTGGAGCCGACGCAGGCCCACCCCGTGGCGGTGACGATGGCGGACGGGCGGGTCTACGAGTTCGACCCGGTGCTCTCGCCGCGCTGCCAGAACTTCGCGCCCCTGACCTCCACGACGTTGAGCTTCGTCGCTCGCGCCGGCTCTCCGGCGACGCTGGTGCCGATTGGCGGTGGGGACGTGGACGTGGTCGGCTCCGGCGCCGGGCCGGTGCAGCTCTTCAGCGCGACCAGCTTCGACCTCATGGACCCGGCGCGATACCAGTTCGCGCGGCCGGACCAGAGGCGGTTCGTGATCCACAAGGACAGCGGTCTCGAGAGCCTGACGGACTTGAACGGGAACCAGCTTGTCGTGACGCCGGGCGGGATCCTCCACAACTCCGGCCTCTCGATCGCGTTCGCTCGGGACGCGGCTGGCCGGATCACGCAAGTGACCGATCCCGCGGGCGAGGTCCTGGGCTACGGGTACGACGCTGCGGGCGACCTCGTCTCCTTCACGGACCGCGAACAGAGCGAGACGCGGTTCGCCTACCACCCGGACCTGCCGCACTACCTCCAGGAAATCCAGGATCCGCTGGGCCGCACGCCGATCCGGAACGAGTACGACAACGACGGCCGCCTGCTGCGGCACACCGACGCCTTCGGGAAGACGATCGAGTACACCCACGACATCTCGGGCCGGCAGGAGGTCGTGGTCGATCGCAACGGCAAGAGCCGCCTCCTGGAGTACGACGAACGCGGCAACGTCCTGCGCGAGACGGATCACGACGGCCGCGTCACGCAGCGGACCTTCGACGAGCGGAACAACCGCCTGACCGAAACCGATCCGCTCCTCCACACGACCACCTACACCTATGACGGCAACGACAGCGTGCTCAGCGTGGAGGATCCCGAGGGCCATACCACCGAGTACACCTACGACGACGCCGAGCGGGTCCTGACGACCAAGGACGCTCGCGGCAAGGTCACGACCAACACGTACGACGGGGCCGGCAACCTGCTCACGACCGAGGATCCTGGCGGCAACGTCACGACCTACACCTACGCCGCCGGCGGTAACGTCAAGACGCAGACCGTGATGGTGGCGGGCGTCGCCCAGACTTCGAGCTTCGACTACAACCAGTACGGGCACCTGTTCCGCGAGACGGATGCCGGCGGCCACGTCACGACCTATGGGCTGGCCGTGGACGGCACGCGGTTGTCGCAGTCGGCGACGCGGACGCTGTCGGGCGGCGGGACGGAGACCCTGGTCACGGCCTACGAGTACGACCGCAACGGCCGCCTGGCGAAGACCACGGATCCGGACGGGACTTTCACGCGAACGGTCTACGACGCCCTCGGCAAGCAGGTGGAGAGCTACGACAAGCTCGCTCGCAAGACGGCGTACGAGTACGACGACCTGGGGCGGCTGATCAAGGCCACGTATCCCGGCCTGACCTTCGACGAGACGACCTACGACAACGAAGGCCGACGG
>Ga0187893_10003485_pt1 | contig 31845 bp, 25 predicted proteins | sample MA1701074metaG_FD_139574 | JGI IMG/M metagenome (GOLD analysis project Ga0187893, IMG submission 139574) | White microbial mat communities from a basaltic lava cave in the Kipuka Kanohina Cave System on the Island of Hawaii, USA - MA170107-4 metaG ...
CGGCCAAGTCCGCTGGAACTTCCTGACGGACATGGTGGAGGACTACGGCTACGACCTCTACAGCGGTATTTACTTCGGCTACGGCCGGCAGGAACTGCTGACGATCGCCGCCGGCGACATCCCCCAAGGGACCAGTTGGGTCCTGGGCGCAGGCAGCAGCGACTGCAATTCCAACGGCACGCCGGACGAGTGCGAGCCGGACTGCAACACCAACAACACGCCCGATGCGTGCGAGGTCGGATTTGACGACTGCAACAGCAACGGCACGCCGGATGAGTGCGAGGTGGGTCCCGGCGCGACGATCAAGTACGCGGTCGAGAGAAACAGCGCGGACCTGTACATCGTCGATCCGACGGATGCGTCGCTGACGGTCGTGGGCACGATGGACCAGGGCGTGACGGGGGCGCTGGGTCTTGCCGTCCAGCCGGGCACGAACATCCTGTACGCCATCGTCTTTGCCGGTTCCGGCCGGCAACTGGCGATGGTCGACCGCGACACGGCCGCGGTGACCCTCGGCCCGGTCCTGGAGGACCGGCTGGCGGACATCGCCTTCGCCCCGGACGGCACGCTCTTCGGCACGCGCAGCAACGACACGAGCGACGGCACGGGCGGCGACCTGGTCATCGTGAACCTGGCGGACGGCTCATTCATTGAGACCGGGATCGCGTTCGGGGAGGGCGACGGGCAGTCGATCGCCTTCCGGCCCGGGACCTTCCTGCTCTATCACATCTACATGCCGGGATTCGACAATACGGCCATGCTGACCAAGGTGAACCTCTTCACTCTACAGCGGGTCTTCATCGGCCGGTATGAGTTCGAAATGGACCCCAAGGCCCTGGCCTTCGACCCGACCGGGGCGGCGCTGTACGTGTTCGGATACGACTCCAACGACGACGAGGGCATGGCGATGATCGACCCGGAGACGGGCGACTATTCGATCGTCGGCGTAAACGACACGACCATCACGGGCGCGGCGGCCGTGCCGCGCGAGGCGGCCGACTGCAACACCAACGGCACGCTCGACGAGTGCGAGATGCTGACCGACTGCAACAGCAACGGATTCCCCGACATCTGCGAGGCGTGCAACGACTGCAATACCAACGGCACGCCGGACGAGTGCGAGTCGCTGGCCGACTGCAACACCAACGGCGTCCCCGACCGCTGCGACGTGCTCGTGGTCGATTGCAACACCAACGGCACGCCGGACGAATGCGAACCGGACTGCAACTCCAACGGCATCCCGGACGCCTGCGATGTACTGGGCGGGACGGGCATCAAGTACGCCGTCGAAAAGGACAGTCCGAATCTTTACGTCGTCAACCCGGCGGACGGCTCGCTGACCGTCGTGGGCACGATGGATCAGGGCGTGACGCGCGGGCTGGGCCTGACCGTCCAGCCGGGGACGAACACCCTGCACGCGATCGTCAACGCCGGCGGCGGCCGACGGCTGGCGACGGTCGATCGCCTGACGGCGGCCGTGACGCTGGGCCCGGTGCTGGAGAACGACCTGACCGACATCGCGTTCGCCCCGGATGGCACGTTGTACGGAGTCCTGAGCAACACCACCGGCGACGGCGGGGACCTGGTGATCGTGAACCTGGCCGACGGTTCATTCACGGACACGGGCATCTCGTTCGGCGAGGGAGATGGACAATCCATCGCCTTCCGGCCCGGCTCGCGGACGCTGTACCATTTCTACATGATTCCGCAATTCGGAAGCGCCGGGGTGGTGTCGCGCGTCAACCTGGACACCGGCGAGCGGGTCGTGATCGCGGTCTACGACTTCGAGAGCGACCCCAAGGCGATCGCGTTCAACCTGGCCGGCTCGCGGCTGTGCGTGTTCGGGATCGATCCGGACGGGAACGACGGCATGGCATTCATCAACCCGGACACGGGCGATTACGTCGTCGCCGGAGTCAACGACACCACCATCACCGGCGCGGCCTTTGTCCGCACCGGGACCGTCGACGTGAACAACAACGGCCGGCCGGACGAGTGCGATGTCGGCGGAGGAGGCGGGCCGCCTCCCCCGCCTCCGCCCAACATGGGCGGCGGCGTCGTTGATCAAATGGGGAACTTCACGGGCACGGCCCGAAACAACGAGGGCCGCGAGATCGGCAAGGTAGTGGTTACCGGCGCGCCGCCGGGGTCCACCTTCAGTTTCAACGTCACGGAGGGCGATCTCGGTCCGGAGGACGCCCCCGGGCCGGGTACGGGAACGTTCATGGGCTTCTTCAACGGCATGGGCCTGGGCCGGACCCTGATCGTGACGGGCAATGCCCCGCCCGGTACGTTCATGGTCACGCTCTCGATCACCTACACGGCAATGGAACTGGCGGCCCTGGGCGTGACCGACCCGACCGGTTTCGGAATGTACGTGCTCGACACAACGGCCGCGCCGCCGACCTGGAACCCGGCCGGCATGAACGGCCAGGGCAACAGCCAGCCCACCGGCGTTGTGGGCGACTTCGGATTCTTTGTGAACCCGGATGGAAGCGTGACGTTCTGGGTGGTGCGTGATTCCCTGAGTAATTTCGCCGTCGGCGCCGTGATGCCGCCGGCGCAGGAGGTCCGCGGGGCCTGCTGTCTGGCGAACGGAACGTGCGTCGTGGCGTCGGCCGCGGCCTGCGCCGGGCAGAACGGGACCTATCAGGGCGACGACACGACCTGCGAGCAGACCAACTGTCCGCAGCCGCCGCCTCCGGAACCGACCGGAGCGTGCTGCCTGAGCGGCGGGACGTGCCAGGTGCTGACGGCCGCGGCCTGCGCCGGGCAGGGCGGCACGTACCAGGGCAACAATACGTCGTGCAGCCCGAACCCGTGTCCGCAGCCGCCGCGGCCCTGCCTGTTGCCGCCGATCTGCGGCATCTGCCTGTGCGGCGGCGGAGCACCGGCGCTGATGCCGTTGACGATCCTGGGCCTGATGGGGATGCGGTGGCGGTTGCGAAGGCGCTACCTGGGACGTTGAGCGTGGCGCGAAGCCGCCCGCATCTGCGGGCGGCCCGGGTCGCGCGTCAGCGGATCAGCCGCACGATGTCGGCGAAGAAACTGACGCCCGCCGCGGCGGGCACGCCGATCAATCCGGCCGGGCCGAATAATCCGGTGGAACCGGCGAACGCCAGCCCGCTGGAGACCACGTCCACGGCCCGCACGACGCAACTGAGCGACAGGAGCACTCCGCCGGAAGACAGAATCAGCGCCAGGGATTTCCAGCGGGCGATGCGAATGGGGGTTGGGTTCATGGGTCATCATCTCCGAAGCGAGCTCTTACCCTTAAACGATTGGCTCGCCGGGCGCCGGCCCCATCCGGAGTCGTTGCGGAGCCGACCGCGCCGCTCATCTGAATAACGGCTAACCCAGGCCATGTCAATTACCATCCTAACATAATGTTTTGCAAGTAGTTGCGGCTTGAAGCGGGAAATCAGGCGCTTCCGGGTGCGGTCAGACCTAGAACTGCTCCTGACAAAACCGATAGGTTCCCCAGGCGTTGACGGCAACGCTCAGCAGGATGAGCGGAATCGAAACGAGCGTCAGCCGGCCGCGCATCCCAAATGCTGCCAGGAGAACCAGCAGGGGCATCGCGTCCAACAAATAACGGTGTCCGAACTGATACCAGCCCGTGCCATGAAAGAACATCAGCGCAAGGATCGGCGGCAATGCGCCGGCCCAGACGGCCCAGGCGAGGCGGCCGGGGCCAAACCGTTGCAAGTTTAAGAACTGCTCAACGGCCGGCGAGACCGGTCGCGGGCGCTGCCGGTTCGAATCATCCCGACGACCCCGCGCCCTCCCGAGCAACCGGATCGCCGCCCGGCCCGCCGGCGCGAGAAGGTAGATCAGCGCCGGCGAGACCAGGAAGACGCTGTTGCCCATCGGGTCGAAGGTCAGGGCGTCGGTCTTGGGGTACCGACGAAGGGCGGGGTTGAGGAAATAGTAGTAGAGGTTCCGGCCCAGGTAGTGGGGGTGAAACCGGCCGTACTGTTTGAACTCCGCCGCGAACCGCGGGTTGCCCCCGGCGTCCGCGAGGCGGCCCTGGCCAAAATCCAGCGGGTCGCCGAAGCGCGCCTTGTTGAACGCCAGTTGCACCGCGACCGCGGCCGCCAGCACAGCCGCGAAGGCCGCGCCGCACAGCAGATAACGAACCGGCCATCGCCGCGCGTCGCGAACGGCGAGGTAGAGCATCACCGCAAACATGGGCGCGGCGAGGATGATGGTGTTTCGCCCGAGGAATCCCAGGCCCAATGCCGCACCCGCCAGCAAGAAGCGCGGCAGATCGAGCCGCCCGGCGTCCGACCGCAGTGCCGCCAACCCCAACCAGGCGGCGATCGCAAGGAACAGCGTCCCGCTCAGTTGGGTCAGATACCAGACCTGTCCGACGCCGGCCTGATAGAAATGACAGGTCCCCAGTCCGTACAAGAGCGCCAGCCCGGCGCACGCGGGCACGGTGAGTTCGGTCCAGTGCCGCCGCAGCGCGGCCAGCGCCAGAAACACGAAGAAGACGGTCGCCGCGCCGATCAGGTTTGCGACGAAGATGTCGCTGGCCGTCGGGCCGAACGCCGCCACGAACGGCAACATCAGCGCGGCCGGCAGGGGCGGCCAATAGGCGTAGTAGCGGCCGTCGAGGCGGACCCAGTCGTGAAAGGCGGGCGCGACCAGGCGCGCGTAGTGAGCGTCCACGGCGGCGGGATGGACGGGTCGCCCGCCCGCCTCCGAGCGGGCCTTGGCCTCCAGCGACGCGCGGGCGGTTCTGCGGGCGTCGTCCGGGCCGGTCTCCGCCGGAAAAGGCCGGCCGGCGATCCGCGACCTGACCAACAGGTGCTGGCCTTCGATCTCTTCGGCCGTGACGAAGAACCGGCCCTTGAGCCAGGCCTGCGCGGTCAGATTGTGGTGCGTAAAACTGGACGCACGAACGCGGAGCGTCCCGCCGCTGCCGACCAGCAGATAGACGACGCCGCACAGCGCGGCGACGCTCCAGCCGGGCCACAGCGGCGTGCGTGCATCCGGGGCCACTGCTGATTTCGATCGCGCGGCTGCGCCCGGGGCGGCTGCGCCCGGGGCGTCCGCGTCCGCGCCGGCCGTCGTGTCGCGCCGTCCGCTCATCGGCCGCCCCTGACGCCGTCGGACGCCGACTCGGCCGGCGCCACGGACTCATGCGCCGGCGGCGATTGCTCCCGCGCCGGAAGCGTCGATGGCGACGCCGGCGGCCAAGAAAAGGTCCGCTGGCTTGCGGGCCCGCGCATCCGCAACTCGAAGAACCGGTAGCCGTCCCAGTCGAGCGGATGGCGGAAGGTCACCTCCATCGCCCGGACACGTCCGTCCTGCACGTCGGTGAGGACCACGGAGTATTCTTCCAGATCGATCCGGTCGCCGGTCCGGCGCGGCTGCCCGCGCCGCCGGCCGATCTGCCCGACGTAACTAGACAACAGCGATTCGTTGGTCGCCTCGAGGCGCAGGATGTTGGGCCCGACGGGTGATATGCGGGGCCGGGAAACGTCGCACAGGGCGGTGAAATGCGGACCGTCCGGGCCGAGAACCCACGAGGCCCGGTCCTGGAGCCAGAAGACAAAGAAGACCTGCGGCCCGTTTACGTAAAACACGTGATCATCCGCGCGGGTCGGTCGGCCGAACGACTCCGCCGCCGTCCGAATCTGCGCGTGCGTTTTTCCCTCCAGCCAGTCGACGGCGTGCACGGTCGCGGTCGAACGGATGAACGGTCCGAGCAGAAACAGGGCCAGGGGCAGGCGATTCAGTCCGGCGCCGCCGGGGCGTGCGTGGATCAGCCAGGTCGCAGCGACGTAGGCGACCCCGACGGCCGGCAGCATCAGGATCCGGTCGTCGGGCATCGAGCAGACGAGGATCGGCATAAACAGGAGGGGCCAGGCGGCCATCGCGCCGAGCAGCGGCCGGTTGTTCCACTCGCGCCGGGACATCCGTCCGAACAAGACCAGCGCCGCCGCTCCGACGACCGCGGCCGGCCAGACCGTCCACCGCCAGTTCTCCTTGAGCAGGGCATAGAGCGGGTTGAACTGCGTCAGCCAACTGGCCACCAGCAGCAGCGCCCGCAGCGGCGCGACGCGGAGATACTCGGCCGGCGCGCCGAGGGGATCGAGGACGACGCCGGCGTCGCTGCCGTAGCGATGGTGCGCGATGTAAGCCGCAACGGTCCCGGCCAGCGCGACGAAAAGGAATGTGGCCAGCGCCATCCGGGCGGGCCGTCGCCCTTCATCGGGCGCTTTTTCGCGCAGCGCAAAAGCCAGAACGAGCGGGGCGGCCGCCAGCGCGAGCGACGATTCTTTCGACGCCAGCGCCAGGCCGAGGCCCGCCAGCGATCCCGCCAGCCGCCCTCCGCCGCCGCGGCGCAGATACCCCGCCAGGAGCAACAGCGATCCCGCCGCGCCGCAGGCAGACAGCAGGTCGCACCGCGCCGCGGGGAAGACGACGGTGGCGGCATGGGCCCCTGCGACGGCGAAGACAAGCATCGCCCAGCGGGCCGTACGTTCGTCCCCAACGAGACGATAAAAGGCCAGCAGCATCTTGAGGGTGAGCAGATACAGGAGGAAGTTTGTCAGGCGCATGCCCCACGGGCGCGGGCCGAACAGCCAATAGTCGAGCGCGAGACTCCATTCCGCGGCGGGCCGGAAGTAGCGGAAGCGCAGTCCGTCCTGCACCCACCAGGGGAAGTAACCGGCGGCGCGGTCGGCACGGACCTGATCTTCGTCGTGCAGAAACTCGTAAAGACCGGGCCGGCCGCCGTCTTTCGCGGCGTGCTCCCGGAGCAGGCGCAGGTTCCGGTAGTCGTCCACCATCGGCGGCAGGAGCGCCATGGGCCAGTAAATCAGCAACAAGAGGAGGGCGACGGCGAGGAACGGAAAGGGCGCCTGTTCGAACCACGTCGCCAGCAGGCGGGTGCGGGCCGGTGCGGCGCGCGGCATGTCAGACGTCCAGGTTCTTGACGTGGATCGCGTGGGTCTCGATGAACTCTCGCCGCGACTCGACGTTATCGCCCATCAGGATCGAGAAGACACGGTCGGCCTCGCGGGCGTCGGCCTCGAGTTGCTCGGCGTCGGCCCGGTCCTCGGTGATGACGACGCGCAGAAGGGATCGCGACGCCGGGTCCAGCGTCGTGTCCCACAGTTCCTGCGAGTTCATTTCGCCCAGGCCCTTGAAGCGCTTGATCTCGGTGCCGCGCCGGCCGAGTTCGCGGATGCCCTCCGAGAGTTCCGAGGCGTTGTTCAGTTCGACCGCGTCTCCCTGGGCCGGGACGAGCACGAATTTCGCCGGCGGCAACTCGCCGGTCACGAGTTCCTCGCGCCGCAGGAACAGGTCGGCCACGACCAGATCGTGGGCTTCGAGGCGTTGCAGCCATTCCTCCAGGGCGCGGGCCTCGGCCAGTTCGTAGCGGACGATCCGCGCCGGCTCCGAGCCGCCGGGCCGGGCGGCGTCGTCGCCGCTCAGAAGCGTGCCGTCCACCATCTCCACCGCGCCGTAGCGCTGCTGGGCGGCGCGGCGGAACTCGTTGAACTCGTTGTCATCGTAGAAATAGCGTTCTTCGCCGCCCATCATCACGCGCATCGTCGGCAGGGCGCCGCGCCGCGGGTCGCGATGGCGCAGGACGAACTCCTCCAGGTCGATCGCCCTGCGCGCGAGCACTTTCGCCTGGGCCGCAATGCCGTCCACCGCCTCGGCGAGGTTCCGCAGGGCATCGCCGGCGATCTGCCGCGACGGCTTCCGGTCGCGCACCTCCAGGTGCGTCCCCTCCAGCCCCCAGGCGATCAACCGCCGGTTGAGCAGCGCGTCGTGCAGGACGTACTCCGACTTCCGGCCGCGCTTCAGCAGGTAGAGCGGCGGCTGGGCGACGTAAACGAACCCCTGGTCGATCAGCGGCCGCATGTGGCGGAACAGGAAGGTGAGCAGCAGGGTGCGGATGTGGCTGCCGTCGATGTCGGCGTCGGTCATGATGATGACCTTGCCGTAGCGGCGCTTTTCGAGGTCGAACTCGTCACCGCCCATTCCGCAGCCGACGGCGGAGATGATGGTGCGAATTTCCTCGTGTCCGAGAACGCGGTCGACGCGGGCCTTCTCGACGTTGATGATCTTGCCCTTGAGCGGAAGGATCGCCTGGATGTTCGAGTCCCGCCCCTGCTTGGCGCTGCCGCCGGCCGAATCGCCCTCGACCAGGAACAGTTCGGTCGCGTCGCGGTCGCGGCTGCGGCAATCCCACAATTTGCCGGGCAGGTTTCCGCTGGACAGGGCCGTCTTGCGGGCCGCGTCGCGGGCCTTTCGGGCGGCCTCGCGGGCCGCCGCGGCCTGCACGCCCTTGGTGACGACCCGCCGCGCATCGCCGGGGTTCTCCTCCAGCCAGTGACCCAGTTGGGTGTTGACGGTCTGTTCGACGAACGACTCGACCTCCGGGTTCATGAGGCGGACCTTGGTCTGGGCCTCGAACTGCGGCTCGCGGACCTTGACCGAGATCACGGCCGTCAGCCCCTCGCGCAGGTCCTCGCCGGCCGGGATCAGGTCGCCCTTGAGCAGGTTTTCTTTCCTGGCGTAGTAGTTCATCGTCCGCGTGAGCGCTGATTTGAACCCGGTCAGGTGCGTCCCGCCGTCGATGTTGTGGATGTTGTTGGCGAAGGCGAGGATGTTCTCGGTGTAGCCGTCGGTCCACTGGAACGCGACCTCGCAGACAAGTTTTTCCTTCTCGTCCACGGCCCGCAGCAACTGGACCTTGTGGACCGGATCCTTTCCGGCGTTGAGGTGCTGGACGAAGGCCTTCAGGCCGTCGGTATAGCGGAACTCCTCGGCCTTGCCGGTGCGTTCGTCAATGAACTGGATGGTGACGCCCTCGTTGAGATAGGCGAGTTCGCGGAGGCGCTTCGAGAGGGTGTCGTAGCGGAAACTGGTGTCGGCGAAGATTTCCGGGTCGGGGCTGAACTCGACGCGGGTGCCTGATTTGCGCGACTCTCCGACCATCTGCACGGGCCCGACCACTTTCCCGCGCGCGAGGTGAATCTGGTGGATGCCCCCGTCGCGCTGGACCTCGACGACCATCCGCTCGGCCAGGGCGCAGACCACGCTCACGCCCACGCCGTGCAGCCCGCCGCTGACCTTGTAACTTCCGCGGTCGAACTTGCCGCCGGCGTGCAGGGTGGTCAGCACCACCTCCAGCGCGCTTTTGCCGTGGACGAGGGGGTTGTCCGGGTCGTCGATCGGGCCGATGGGAATGCCGCGGCCGTCATCCACGACGGTGCAGTTGCCGGCGGCGTCGAGTTTCACGACGATGTGCGTCGCGTAACCGTTCATCGCCTCGTCGATCGCGTTGTCCACGACCTCGTAGACGAGGTGATGCAGTCCGGTCTGCCCGGTGTCCCCGATGTACATGGCCGGGCGCTTTCGGACGGCCTCGAGCCCCTCGAGCACGCGGATGCTGTCGGCGTCGTAGCGCTCGCCGTCGGCCGCCGGGACCGCGTCGGCCGTGGTCGTCTGACCGTCCTGGATGGATCGCGTGTTCATTCGAGCGCAGAGCCCGTCCTGTGGCGCCGAGGTGTGTCGGCGGCCGCGCCAGCGCCGTCCGCGGGGCCGATTCGATAGACAATTTCGCGGACGTTGCGGGCCGCCGGATGGCTGTGCAGCGCCCGAAGCAGCACGCTCCCCAGTTCCCGCTCCATGATAAAGCGCGTGGTCGGGCCGTCGACCCGGACCGAGAGCCGGCCAGCGCGGAAATCGAGGACCTCGCACTGCCGGGCCAGTGCAGCGGGCACCACCGCAGCCCAGGCCTCCCGCAGCGGGGCAAGTCGACGCAGTTCCGCGAGGCGCTCGGCGCAATCGATCAGCGCCTCGGCCAGCGGCGACGGACCCCGCCGCGCCCGCCCGTTATACCGTCGCCAGAAGTCGCGCTGCACCTCCGCCGGCGCGGCGCCCAGGCCCGCTTTCCACAGGATCTGGACGCGCCTCGGGCCGGGAGAACGCCGCCCGGGGTCCGGCCGCTGCGCCCGCGGCGTCATGAGAGGTTCACCGGCATGACGACGTAAAGGAACTCCGAGCCGGACTTGAGCACACCGGGCTTGCCGGGTTCCTTCAATTCAAAGACCACTTCTTCGCCGCAGACATTCAGCGCATCGATCAGGAAGGCGGGATTAAAACCGATCTCCATCGCCGGACCATTGTACCGGGCGGACAGGTTGATGCGCGCCTCGCCGCGTTCCTGGGCGCGGCTGGTCAGCACGACGCCCTCGCCGGACAGCGACAGGCGCACGCTGCGGGACTCCTCGTTGGTGAGCAGCGCCGCGCGGCGGACGGCGCTAAGGAATTCGCCGCGCGCCGGCTCGATTTTCTTGTCGCAGTCCTTCGGAATCACGTCCTCGTAGCGCGGGAAATGGCCTTCCAGAAGCACCGAACTCAGCGTCGCGCGGTCGGTGGTGAGGAGGATCTGATTCGCCGCGGTCTTGCCCGAGACCATCTCGTCGGCCGCCGCGTGCACCCGGGCAAATACCGACATGACCTTCGTGGGCACGATCGACTCCGTGTCGGACCCGACGCTCTTTTCGAGCGAGGCCTCGGCCCGGGCCAGGCGCCGGCCATCGGTCGCCACGAGCCGCAGCCGCTTGTCGCGCCGCTCCCACAGCACGCCGTTGATCGCGTACCGGGTGCTCTCGCGGGCCGCGGCGAAGAGCGTCCGCTCGATGCATTCCCGGAGCGGACCGGCCTGTACCTGGAAGTCGGGATCGCCCTCCAGGTCGGGAACGGGGGGGAACTCCCGCGTGTTCTGCCCGATGACCTGGAAGTGGCTGTCCTTTCCGCGGACGTGGCAGATTTCACCCTCGGCGTCCAGCGAGAGGGTCTCATCCGTCGACTCGCGGGCGATGCCGGCGATCTTCTCCGCGGGAAGGAGCACTTCTCCAGGCCGGCTGACCTCGACCTCGCGCACGCGGTACCGCAGCCCGACTTCCTGGTCATAGGCCGTCACGATCAGGGCGTCCTTCTCGGCCGTAAGGCGGACGCACTCGAGGATGGGTTTGGGCGTGCGCGTGGCCACGACCAGCGAAGCCGCCGTCAATGCATCGTTGAGGGCCGCTCGATCACAGATGACCTTCATGGTGGTTTCCTTTTTTGCAGGCATACGATCATGAATTCCTTAGGAACTTCCCATCGCAGCCGTACCGCCCGTTGCTGTGAATCTGTCAGTCCGGGGCCGGCCCGGCGTGCAAACCATTTTCGGACAAATCGCTCGGGTCGGCAAGCGGCGGCTCGGCGGCGGCGGGGCCTGTCAACACCCGGTTGAATTCTGTGCGTCGCAAGGCCGGAGAGGTTCGTGTCGGCGGGCCGGACAGCAGCCCGGTGCGAACCTGGGCCGGCTGGGCACAGGTAACGAGGGTGATCCCGGTTCGCCTGTGATGCAATCCGGTGAAATAGTGAAAAGTCGCGGCCGATCATGTTCGCCGCCTCAGTTCGCCTTCGAGGGCGTCGAGCGTGGCGGCGAGGGCGGGATCGCGGCTGCGGCGCTGGCCGATCATCCGGTCGGCGTACAGGACCGTCGTATGGTCCCGGCCGCCAAAATATTCGCCGATCTCGTCGAGACTGTGCTGCGTGAGCCGCCGCGCGAGGTGCATGCATACGTGGCGGGGGAGGGCGACGGACTTGTGTCGTCGCCGGCCCTGGAGTTCGGCCGCCTTGATCCCGAAGCGGCGGGTGACGGACTCGATAATGTCGTCGACGCGCAGGGCGGCGGGCGGCGAAAGCGGGGCGCCCAATGCCCGGTGGGCCGTCTCCGGATCGAGCCGGCCGCCGTTGGTTTCGGCCGCGTTCTGGAGGCGGCAGAGCGCCCCTTCCAGTTCGCGGGCGTTTGACGAGACCCGTTCGGCAACGAGCATGACCACGTCGTCAGAGACCTCGAGACGCCGGGCGGCGGCCTTGCGGCGGATGATGGCGACGCGGGTTTCCGTGCAGGGCGGCTCGATGGGGGCGACAAGCCCCCAGTTGAACCGGCTGATGAGCCGCGGTTCGAGGCCGGGGATGCGGTCGGGCGGGCAGTCGGCGGACAGGATGATCTGGCGGTGGTCCTGGTAGAGCGTGTTGAAGGTGTGGAAGAACTCTTCCTGGCTGCGTTCGCGCAGTGCGAGGAACTGGACGTCGTCCAGGACCAGGATGTCCATTTGGCGGTACCGATGGCGGAATTCGTGCAGGGTCCCGCGGGTTACGGCGGAAATGAACAGGTTGATGAACGCCTCACACGGCAGGTAGGCCACTTTCAGCCCCGGTCGCTCGTCGAGGACGCGGTGGCAGATTGCGTGCTGAAGATGAGTCTTGCCCAGGCCCGAGTTCCCATGGACGAAGAACGGGTTGTAGGTCTGGCCGGGGTCCTGACTTACCGCAGCGGCCGCGGAATGAGCCAGCCGGTTGCTGGGACCGGTCACGAATTCATCAAAGGTATAGTCGGGATGGAGACGGAGGATTGCGTCGTCCGCGTCCTCCTCCGCGGGGGGCGGCGCCGGGAGGTGGTAGGGTTCGCCGCCGGGACCGACGAACCGAACTCCGAGCAGTCGGCCGGTGGCGGACTGCACGGCTGCGACGAAGGCCCGGGTGCAATAGGTGCCCAGGTACTGGACCTGGTCCGGGCTGGCGGCGGTGATGATCACTTCGCCGCGGCGGGCGGGCGCGAGGTTCAGTCCGCGGAACCAGTTCCGCACGAGACCGGGGTACTGTTCCCGAAAGTAGCGGTGGACGGCGTCCGCTATGTTTTCTGTCCTGGCCGGCATTTTCCACTCGCCCGCTCCGGATCAATGCATGAGCCCGGGAGCAGACCTCGCCGATTCGGTTACAAACTAATGATTTCACGAACCTTGCGCAATGATCGGCTGCTGATTGCGGCTGCATTATACCACCGTTGTTTGCCGATCCGCGCTGATTCTTTCAACGGACGTGGGACCGGGGGGTGGAGGGGCGCCTAATCTTCGCTCGGAACGGAAACTGGGCGCCTGGATTTTTTTTATCCGCTCGGCCGGGGCGCATTGACTCCCGCGGAGGGTTCGGTTATGCGTCTGTCGCTTTAGCGCGACGCGAACGTCGGCGCGGTCAGGGCACGTGGAGGGCCAAACCATGTTCAAGGCAGCGGCACGGGGGATTTGCGCGGCATTGTTGATCGGGGCGCTGGCGGGATGCGCCGATCCGAAGGACAAGCGGATCGCCGAATTACAGAGCGAACTGGACAAGGCGCGGGCGGACCTGAACGAGCGCGACCGCCAGATCAACGATCTGGCGCTCCGGGAAGAGGATTCCCAGGCGGCGGTCCGAAATTTGAACAAAGAACTCGCGGCCCTTCGCGAGCAGGCGGCCAAGGCCCGGGACGTCCGCGAGGGCGAATGGACCAGTCTGCGGCCCGGACTCGACATGATCAGCATCCCCGGGGAGGTGTTGTTCGATTCTGGCAAGGCGGTCCTCAAGCCGACCGGCCGAAACACGCTGGACCGCATCTCGTCCGACATCCGCAGCCAGTTCGCCGACCGGGACATTTACGTCATCGGACACACGGACGACGAACCGATCCGCAAGAGCGGCTGGAAGGACAACTGGCAACTCGGCGCGGAGCGGGCCCTAACGGCCGCCCGCACGCTGATCTCGTCGGGGATTTCGCCCTCGCGGATCGTGCAGGCGAATTGCGGTGAATTCCGGCCCGCGGTTCCCAATACTTCCGCCGCCAGCCGCCAGAAGAACCGGCGCGTCGAGTTTTACGCAGTCAGCCGGGGCGGGGCGTCCGGCGGCGAGGGGTCTGAACTCGCCTCGCCGGAGCGTTAGCGGGCGGGCGCGGGCGCCGCCGGTGATGCGGATCGGACTTCGCGGAGCGGTCGGCGGTTTCGAATGATTGCGATCGTCGATCACAGCGGAAGCGACAGCCGGTTGCTCGAAGAGGCGTTTGACCGGATCGGCGCGGCGGGCGAGACCGCCCAGTCGATCGAGCGTCTGCACCGTGCGTCGCGGATCGTCGTCGCCGGGCGCGGCCCGTACGCCCCGGCAGCCCGGTCGCTGCGGGACAGCGGGATGATCGGTTCGATCGTCCGGGCGATCACCGAGGGGCGGCCGTACCTGGGCATCGGCTTCGGACTCGATCTGCTGTTTGACGTGGTGCATGACGGGGGCCAGCACACGGGGCTGGGCATCGTCCCCGGCAAGGTCAGCCCGCTGGATTACGACCCGATCCACCCGGTCCGTCGGCAGTGCAAGGTTCCGCACGTCGGCTGGACGTCGGTCCGCTGGACGAGCGAGTGTCCGCTTCTGGCCGGGCTGAGCAGCGGGGAGTCTTTTTTTTTCGACCACGCCACGCACGCTCAACCGCTCGACGACCGCGAGGCCCTCGCCTTCGCCAGTCACGGCCGAGACATTGCGGCCGTGGTCGGGTCGGGCCGGGCGTTTGGGACCCAGTTTATCCCCCACAAATCACAAACGGCCGGATTGCAGGTATTGCACAACTTCGCCGGACTGTAGGCGCCCGCGGCACCCGGGGCGGCCGCTACGATTGTCCCTTCTCTGCGGCAACAAGGATGTCGAACTCCTGCGACCCATCGCGAAGGATGTCGAGTTGCAGGACTTCGCCCTCCTCCGGCAGGAATGGCACGAGGTCGTAGAGCGGTTGCGTCTTGACGTCCGTGTCGTTGACCGCGATGAGCACGTCGCCTTCTCGCAGCCCGGCCCGCTCGGCCGGCGAACCGGGGAAAACGAAACGGACCTCGAGCAGCCCATCGTCCCGGCGGATCGCGATGAAGCCGAAATCCGCCGGCGTGTCGGAAAGCAGGGCCTGGCTCAGCGGGGTCGGCGACAGGTCGATCCAGCCCTCGACGGGCGAGCAGCGCGTATGGTGGGCTGCCAACAGTTTCCAGCCGACCAGGCCGAATGCGCCGGCCAGACTGGATCCCGCGGCGGGAAAGATATCTACGCGAAGTTCGTCGAATTCGCGCGCGCCGACGCGGCTGCTCGGGGTCAGGACGGTTCGGCCCTGGCAGACGGAGGACCAGGACGTGATCGGAAGCACTGAGGAGGCGAGGTTCGGGTCGTTCAGTCCGCTGAGGGCCGCGACTTCCTCGGTCGTACCCAGCGCGCCGGAGTACCCTGTATCGATGAGCATCGGCACGTCGGGTCCGTTGTGCACCTGCCCGCCGATCGCCAGCGTCCCGAGCCGCGCGCCCAGCAGAAAGATTTCGAGGTCGATGGAGAGCAGATCCATCGCCGTGTCCGGGCGCGTGAACGAGTGGGCCGGATAGAGAATCAACGTCCGCCCCTCGTCGGTGATCTCCCAGTCCACCTGGGCTAGGAGCGATCCGCCGACCACGGCATCGACGCCCAGTTCGGCTAGTTCCGCGGGCATCCGGGAGACGACCATGAAGCGGACGTCGGCGAACTCAAACTCGCCGAGGCGGACGGCGTCGGCTCCGAAAAGCAGGGGGCTGGCTTCGAAGGCGACCGCGCAGGCATCGACCGCCGTATCCGAACCGGCCAGGGGGTTCAGCCCCGCGGGGGTCAGACCGAATTCCGCCGTGCGGGCGGCGCCGATTACCGACAGCGGCGCGCCGCTGTCGATCAGCAACCGGGCCGAGCGACCATTGATCGTCCCTCCGACGATCATCAGGCCCGGGCGCTCGGTGCGCAGGGTGGTCGAGGCAACCTGGGGCGTGGCGAGATTGTCCGGCACCGGCCGCGGCATGCAGCCGCCGGCGGCAACGCCCAGGGCGAAAGAAAGAAACCAACGCATCTGTGTATTCATGGTCCGCCGATCATCCTTGCCTGCCTCGCCGGCAGGCGGGAGCCCGTGGTCTTGGCCGGGATCGTTCGATCGCCTGCGGGCGAAGCAGTCCGAGCGCAATCGCCGGGCGCCCTTTGACCGCCGGCCCGGATGGGGGGTCAGAGCGGGTAAGCCGAATGATTATAACGTGGCCTCCGGTACGATTTCCCGGGCGGATTCCCGCATCCCGTTGAGAAAGCGGGGGCCGATGACGGTACGGGCGTTGCAGATGGATCGCGGAGCAGCCCGCCGGGCGGCGAGCCAGGCCCGCGCGCTTGCCGGTCGCGCGACGCGGGTCTACGCTGGTCCGCCTGCAAATGGCCCGCCTCGTTGCCTCCGAACCATCGGTCCCAGTGCAGTATCGGACGCCGGGCCGCTCCCGCCGCAGCGTGCTGCTCGGGGCCGCCGCGCTGGCCGTCGCCGGGGGGTCGGCGTCGGCATGGCTGGTCTGGCGGACGGCGCTTCCGAAGCGATTCGCCGTGGTGTCCGAAGGAGTGTTGTACCGCAGCGCGCAGCCGACGCCGCGGCAGATCGACAATGCCGTCCGCCGCTGCGCCATCCGGACGCTGTTGATCGTGCGCGAGGGGGATAGCAGCCGGGTTGAGCGAGAGATCGCGCACGCCGCGGCCGCCGGACTGCGGGTCGTGCATCTGCCCGTTTCCAGCGGGGGCGAAATATCCGACGACCAGGTGGCGCGGTTCTGGCGGACGATCGACGATCCCGCGAATCATCCGGTGCTGATCCACTGCGCGGCGGGCCGGCACCGCACGGGTTTCTTCTGCGCTCTGTACCGCGTCGCGCGGCAGGGATGGTCGCCCGAGCAGGCCCGGGACGAAATGCTTTCGTTCGGGTTCGACCGGCAGCGGCACGCGACGCTGCTCGCGCAGTTTGAGCGGGTCCTGCAAACGGGGCCTGCGGGGGCCGACCGCCCGCGTCCGGCTTGGACGCGTTGAATCACGGTTTCGAGAGGAGTTCGAATCGATGTTGAATCCGGGGTCTGCGCTCGTTCTTGCCGCCGGAAAGATTCATTACACCCGCGAAATGGCGGGAGCATATCACGACCTGTTGTCGGGGCTGTCGGATGTCTGGGTGGTCTTCGGCTTTGCGGCCCAGGCCGTCTTCGCGTCGCGGTTTGTCGTGCAATGGGTGGCGTCCGAGCGGCGGGGATACAGTTTCGTCCCGGTGGCGTTCTGGTACCTCTCGCTGGCCGGAACGTTCATGCTCGCCGTCTACGCGCTACACCGGCGCGACCCGGTGTTCATTCTGGGCCAGACGCTCAACACGTTCATCTATCTGCGAAATCTCATGCTCATCTACCGCCCGCGGGCCGTGCCCTCGCCGGCGGCGGGCGGCGGCGCGTCGAAACGATCGTGAAATCCCAGCAGTCGGTCAGCGAGATCGTTATTTGTTTCGGCGGCTGTGTTCGTCGTCCTTGTTCTTCCGCGGGGCGCCGCCTTCCTTGAGCCATTTCTCCAGCGCCCGGCCCGCTCCTTCGGCGAGGTTTTCCGCGCCGCTGGAGGTGGTGGCCTTGGAGCGCCCGATGAGATTTGCCTCGGCCAGAAGGTTTCCGCCGGAGGCGTCGATCAGCCGGGCGCGGAGGATGATTTCCTCCAGCGGGCCAATCGCCGTGTCGACTGCGCCGCCGGATTCGTAATGGATGATCTCGGCGTGGAGGACGAGGGTCGGTTCGCGCTGCGAGTCGAAGTCGAACTCTTCGGCGACGCGGCGGGAGAATTCCGACCGCACGAGCGCAGCGATTCGCGGGGGCGTCTTCAGTCCGCGAGAGACCGTGATGGGCTCGAAGCGGATTCCGCGGTAGGCCCTCAGGGATTGCGACGAGACCGCCGTGACGTCGACCACCTTGCCCCGAGCGCCGAGCGCGACGCCGGCGCCCTCGCTGATCAGGCGGCCCACGCAGCCGGCGGCACCGCCGAGCGCCAGCGCCGATGCCAAACCGGCCAGGCACACCGTCAAGACACGCGTCATGATTCTTCTCCCTTGCGGCGGCGCGGCCGTCTGCGCCCGCTGAACGCGGGCGCGCGGTTTGCCGCACAGTCAGCCGGCCCGCTATCCTACGTCCGAAGGGGCGGATTTCAAGGTTGCGGAGGCGTCGCATGAGTCGTTTCGGTAAATGGCGGGTGCTGTCGATGGCGGCGGTGCTCCTCGTGGCGCACCGCCCGGAAAAGGCGGCGGCGGAGTCGGCGCATTTTTCGGCCGAAGAGTTTGAGCGACATGTCCGCATCCTGGCCGCCGACGACCTGGAGGGCCGCGGCATCGGCACCGCCGGACTGGACCGCGCGGCCGAATACATCGCGGCCCGGTTCGAGGAATGGGGCGTCGCGCCGGGCGGGGACGGCGGCGGATACTTTCAGTCGTTCGAGGTGTCGGTCAGCAGCCGCATCGCGGATGCCACGCGCCTGCGGATCGGCGGACGCCCGCGCCGGCTGGCGGTCCTGTCGGACGACTTCGTTCCGCTGCCGATGTCGCGGCGGGGCGGCTTCGACGGCCCCGTGGTTTTCGTCGGCTACGGGATGCGCGACCCGGAACGCGATTACGACGACTACGCCGGGCAGGACGTGCGCGGAAAAGCCCTGCTCATGCTGCGCTACGAACCGGGCTGGGCCTCGGCGCAGCCGGTCGACGAACAGGACGCACGGGCGAACCCGCCGGGCGCGGCGACGCGAACGAGCCACGCTTATTTTGAGACGAAGATCGGCCACGCGGTCAAGGCCGGCGCGGCGGCCATCCTGATCGTGAACCCGCTGCCCGCGGAGGGCGGAACGGCGGACGTGTTGTACGACTTTTCGTCGGGGCGGGCGCGGCGGGCGAGCGTGCCGATGCTGCACGTCACGCGGGCGCTGGCGAACGAGATCCTGGAGGCCGGCGGCCAGCCGTCCGTCGCGGAACTCCAGCGGCGGATCGAGGAGCGGAAGCGTCCGTGCTCGGGGGGCCTGGGCGGCGTGCGCGTGAACGGATACGTGGCGATCGCCAGCGATCCGAAGCCGGTGAAGAACGTCGTGGGCGTGGTGCGCGGCAAGGGTCCGCTGGCCGACGAATACGTCGTGGTCGGGGCGCATTACGACCACCTGGGCGTGGCGACGAACTGGCGGAAGCCGGGGGACCCGAAGAAGTACGTGCACAACGGGGCGGACGACAACGCGTCGGGCACGACGGGGCTGATGCTGATCGCGCGGGCCGCGGCGGAGGGCCCGCCGCTGAAGCGGAGTCTGTTGTTCATCGCCTTCACCGCCGAGGAGAGCGGGCTGCTGGGGTCGCGGCACTGGGTGCGGAATCCGACCGTGCCGGTCGAGCGGGTGGCGGCGATGATCAACCTGGACATGATCGGGCGGCTGCGGAACGAGATGGTCGAAGTGGGCGGCATGAAGACGGGCAGCGGCTTCGAGGAGACCGTGATGCGCCTGAGCCGGTCTGGCGGACTGACGGTGCGCAGCGCGGGCGGCGGGCGCGGGCCGAGCGATCACGCGCCGTTTTTCTCGGCGGGCATCCCGGTGCTGTTCTTTTTCACGGGCCTGCATCGGGAATATCACGCGCCGGAGGACGACGCCGACCTGGTGGAGTTCGACGGGGCGCGCCGCGTGGCGAGTCTGGCGCTGGCCTGTGCGGCCGAGATCGCGAACGCCCCGCAGCGTCCGGAGTATTTCCGGGACACGACCGGATTCCGGCCTGCCACCCGCCCCGGCGATCCGGGGGCGTTTGCGGCCGGGCGCGGCCGCGGGGCCGGTCCGGGCGCGGCCGGCGACGGCGAGCGGCCGGCGATGCCGCGCGTGCGGCTGGGCGTCGCGCCGGGGAACTACGGCGAGGCGGAGGGCCGCGGGCTGCCGATCGAGTACGTGGCGGAAGGCGGACCGGCGGCGAAGGCGGGCCTGCGCGACGGCGACCGCATCCTTCGAGTCGGAGACGAGGAGATTTCGGATATATATTCCTTCATGGGCGCGCTGCGCGAGCGGAAGCCGGGGGACGTGATCGAGGTGCGGGTGCAGCGCGGCGAGGAGGAACTGACGTTTCGCGTCACGCTGGAGGGCGCCGCTTCGCGCGGCCGGCCTGGCGGCGAGGCGGGCGGGCGGGAGTAATCGCGCGTCGGCAGGGCCGGCGCTTTTCAGAATTGAATCCGGGGTTTCCGGCGCGCATAATCCCACCGTTGCGCCGGCGTACAAAGCGGAACCGTCCCCGGCAACGGTTGTTTTCGCGTCGCTCCGGGGGCCGGAACGGGAGTCGGTATCGCGGACGGGCGGACATGGCGATTGAGGTTCAGTGTGGTGCGTGCGGCCGCGCGCTGCGCGTGAAGGACGAATTGGCGGGCAAGACGGTCCGCTGTCCCGACTGCCGCCAGCCGCTGCGCATTCCCGGGACTTCGGCCCCGGCCGGCGCCGCCTCGGCGCGTTCGCAGACTTCGCCCGCGGCGCCGTCGAAATCAGCCGCGCCGCCCGACCGGGCCGCGCCTTCGGGTTCCGGACCGGGCCGGGACACGGGCGCAGGTCCGCGTCCCGGCCAAGCCGATCGCCCCGACGATGCTCTGCGGAAGATCGAACTGGCGCGTCAGAAACGGATGCTCGACGCCGAGGCCGACGCCGCGCAGCGCAAGGCGACCAACGAGTTGATCTCTGCCTACGACCAACTTGCGGGGCGCGATGGGCCGGCCGACGGCAAGACGGAAAAGGCCGGTGAGAAAAAGGCCCCCGTCACGGCCATCGGCAAGGCCAAGGACCGCTTCGGGATGCTGCGGTCCTCGTTGTTCTGGAAATATTTTTCCGCGGTTGTGGTTCTGAGCGGGGCGGCCGTCGGCGCCCGCTACCTCATCGGGTCCATGACGACCGGGATCGATCGGCAGGTCGCCGAGCAGCCGAAGGACCCGGCCCGCATACCAGGGCTTTACTTTCAGGCCAAGGTGGCCGCCGACGAGCAGAAATGGACCGAGGTCAAGCAGTGTCTCGACGAGATCATCCGCATCCAGCCGCACCGCAAGAACAACATCGAGTACCGAGAGTTGCTGAAACGCTACCGCGAAGCGGTGGGGGCGGGCCCCTGAACGGCGGCGCGAAGCACGGATTGCTCCGGCGCTTTTTCTTCACCGGCCGCGCATTCGCTCCCCGCGCGGTCGCGCTGTTCGCCCTGGCCGCCGGCGCGGCAGCGGCCGACGCGCCCGCTTCGCGGCCGGTCTCCCGTCTAGACTTCACGAACCCGCCGCCCGGACTGTTTCTGGACGATTGGTTCGAGGCGCGGCTGATGGGGAAGAAGGCCGGGCACCTGCACAGCACCGTCGAGCGGCGGGAGGAGCGGATCATCTCCACCCTGGAGATGCATTTCGCCCTTCAGCGCGGCGAGGTGGAGGTGGAACTGTCGGTGCGCCAGAGGTTCCGCGAGACGCTCGACGGCCGACCCTTGGGATTCGAACACGAGTTGCGGCTGGCCGGACAGCCGATCCGGCAGAAGGGGGTGATCCGCGGCGCGCGGCTGACGCTGACGACGGAACAGTTCGGGGCCACCACGAAGCAGACCTATGCGTTCGACGCCGAGACGAAGTTTTCCTGGGGCCAGTTGCTGGAACAGCGCCGCCGCGGGCTGAAGACCGGGACGCGCTATCGATTCAAGACCTACGACCCCTCGGTCGCCGTCGATCGTGCCATCGATGCCGACGTTGAAGTGCTCGGCCCGGAGAGGGTGCCGGTGGGCGGCCGGCCGACCCGTGCGATCCGCACGCGGATGATCACGAACCTGGCCGTGCCCGTGACGAGCGAGACCTGGGTCGACGAGGACGGGCTGCCGCTGATCTCGAGCGTGAAACTGGGGGCGATCGAGATGGAGATCGTGCGGACCGACCGGGAGTCGGCTCTGGCGGGCGGACGCGGGCCGGAGATGTTGTTCAGTACGCTGATCTCCGTCCGCGGCGAATTCGACCGCCGGGCCCGTCGCGTCGTCTATCGGCTCCGCATCGGCGGCGACGAGGAGATGCCGGATCTGCCGACCACCGGGATGCAGACGTGGAAGCGCCTCGGGCAGAACGAGATCGAGATCGCCGTGTCGCGGATCGACTGGGATGCGGTCCGTCGCCCGGCCGCCCGGCCGGATGAGATTCCCGCCGACATTTCGGAGACGTTCCTTCAGGCGTCCACCTATCTCGACATCAACGACCCCGGCGTCCGGCGGCTGGCGCGGCGCGGCGCCCGCGGCGCGGAAGGCCCGGCCGAACTCGCCGACGGCCTCCGCCGGTTCGTGACGGACTATGTGGAGGACAAGGGCCTCGACGTGGGCTTCGCCACGGCGTCCGAGGTCGCCAAGACCCGCAAGGGCGACTGCACCGAGCATGGCGTGTTGTTGGCGGCGCTGGCCCGCGCCCGCGGACTGCCGGCGCGGGTGGTCGCCGGGATCGTGATGGTGCCGCAGGCCGATCCGGACGACGACCCTCCGCGGCGTCCCCTTGATGCACGTGAGAACACGAAACGTCGATTGCGGCCCGCGCAGTTCGGATATCACATGTGGACGCAGGTCTATCTGGACGGGAGATGGATTGACCTGGACTCGGCCCTGCGCCAGACCGAGTGCGACGCGACGCATATCGCGCTGGCCGCCCTGCCGCTCAACACGGAGGGAATCTTCGAAGGCACGGTGAAGATCGTGCCGCTGCTGGGCCGGCTGGAGATCGAGTTCGTCCGGGCCGAGCCGTAATCCTCGCCGCAGCCCCGCTCCGGGCCGGGGGCGCCGGCTCCCGGTCCACGGGCATGCGCTCGTGGCCCGGGCCCTGTTACTTTCGCTTCTTTCCGTTCCCGCGCGACTTCGCCAACGACTCATACAAACCGATATATCCCTTGACCGGCGCGCGGGCGATGGCCTGGCCGATCACGGCGAGCGGGATGTCTTCAATCTTCCTGAAGCGAATGCAACACTTGCCCATGTCCAGTTTCTTTCCGGATTTGGCCCACTCGCGACGGAACCATTCCATGTGTTTCGTGTCGCAGTAGACGGACATCAGGTAGACGGACATATAGTTCTTCTGCGAGGCCAGCCCGGCGAACGGCAGCGGCTGCTTCGGATCGCAGTGATAGCCGGCCGGGTAGAGGCGGTGCGGCACGTAATAGGCGATCATGCCGGACTTCATCCCCTCTTCGTAGCCCGTGTCGAGGTTCTTGAGGATTACCTGGCGCACGGCCTGGACGGCATCTCGGCGGTCCGGCGGCAGCGCGGCGAGGTACTCCCCGACCGTTTTCGCCTTGCTGATCATTTACCGGCTCCCGGGCCGCCTCCCCACGCGGCGAATGAACGAATTCTATCTCCAATCGCCTGAAGGGCCAACCGGCGGCGGCCGGCCGCATTCTGCCCTCGCAGCGCGGAACTCGTCGTATTAGTCTGGTCCGGATGTCCTCCGACGACTGGCTGGCGCCGCTGCTTCGTGTGCCGGTCGCGGTGTGGCTGCTGGGCGGCGGATTGCTGCTGCTGGGTCTCTGGCGGATCCGATTACAGCGGCGGGTGCGCCGCGGCCCGGAGGACGACGATGGCGAAGCGAGATTGCGGGCACTGCATCGGCTGTTGACGGACCACGCGGCGTCGCACGACGGGCGGCTTCCCGCGCACCCGGATGAGTTGATTCAATCCGTCGCGGCCGGGACAGGTTCGGCAGACTGGTCGGGACTGACCTATCGCCCATGGGAAGGGCGGCCGGACCCCAAGTTGCTGATCGCCCACGACTCGCGGCCCTGTCGGCGCGTCCTTGAGTTTCCGCAGGTGCGCCCCGGCCGCTGCGTATTGTTCTGGAGCGGAAAGGTGCGGGTGGTCTCCGAGAGCGCGTTCGAGCGGCTGATCGAGGCCGACGACGCCTTCCGCGCCCGTCTCGCGCAACGGTAGGTTCTCGGGGGGGGTCGGCTGACGGTGTCGTTTGCGGGCCCCGCGGCGACCCTGTTGATCCAGTCCCCCGGCGGTTAAGATCATCGCTCGGCCGCTGACGACCTAACGTTGCCGCCTCGTCGTTGTCCTGTTTCAGAGGAGCAGGCGCGGTTGGAGGCGGAAGGCGCGAATCCGGTGCGGCGGCCGACGCTGGGCCGATCCAATACGTTCCAAATTCGGGAGACGTTTCATGACATCCAAGGGAACGAGACGCAGCCGGTTTCTCGCCGCCGCCGCGGCCGGGATGGTCGCCGGATTTCTGTGCGGCTGCACACCCAAGGGCGATTCGGGCGGGCGGGTCGGCGTGCACGAGACGACCAAGGCGGAGCGGAAGAGCGGCGTCATGCATCCGTCGGACCTGGCGACGGCGTCGGACGCGGTGGCGATGGCGTTCGCGGCCGACCTGAACCGGCTGTCGGAGCGCGACTGGGGCGGGTATCGCGTATCGCTGGTGTTCGGCGACATCAACAATTCGTCGCGGGCGATGGCGACGACCGACTTCGAGTACGTCCGCGAGCGGATCAAGAACAAACTGATGCAGAGCCGGATGTTCCGCGACAACGTGAAGGTGGTGGCCAACCGGGCGCGGATGGAGGAATTGAACCGGCGCGAGTACGGCGAGCCGGACGATCCGCTTCAGGAGGGCCGGCCGGCCGTCGGAGTCCAGCGGACCGACCCGGCCTACACCTTTTACATGAACGGCGACGTGTACGGGGTGCACCGCGGAACGACGCACCTGTATTACCTGACGTTCAAGTTGCACCGCGCGTCGGACGGAGAGGAGGTCTTCGCCAAGGACTACGAGGTCAAGTACGGGCGAAAGTAACGGCGCGAGATGATCGGTTCGGCGAATACGGCATCCCGACAGGGTCCGCGTCGCGTCTGCGGGCGGATCGCATGGACGTTGCTTCTGGCGGCGCCGGCGTCGGCCGGCTGTTCGGCGCGGCAGAGTTCGGTGATGACCGTCGACGACTATGAGCACATCGCCGCCGAAATCGGAACCAGACTGAGCGCGAACATGGCGGGCGGGGGATTCCTGGCGGCCCGCGGGCCGAACGACGAAAAGATGGTGATCGCCATCCAGAAGGTGCAGAACCTGACCAACGACATCATGTCGGAGCCGACGCGATGGTACCTGATGGCCCGCGTGCGCGACTCGCTTCCGGTCGGCTCGTTAAGCCGCGAGAAGAACGTTGCATTCGTGATCCCGGCCGAGCGCCTGCGCCAGGCGCGGCAGCGCGGGATGCTCCGGGAGGAGGACGCGCCGATGGATCGTCGCCCGACGCACGTGATGAGCGCCACGTTCCGCTCCGTGACGCGCTCGACGGGCCGGGAACGGACGGACCTGTATTACTGCGACTACGCCATCACCGACCTGGGCAGCGGCGAAGTGGTCTGGACGGACAAGGTCGAGTTCAAGCGGGCGGCGAGCGGCCGAACGTGGGATTGAAGGCGACGGCGATGCGGCGGACGAAAGCGATGATCGCGGCGCGGACGGCCGGGGTCGCCCTGGTGGCGGCGACCGCGGCGGCGGGCTGTGCCAAACCGAACGACAGACTGGTGCTGCGGCAGGTCGAGGCCGGCGAGTATGGGCAGGCCCGCGAGGCGCTTTCGGGCAGACTCGACGAGAATCGCACGTCGCGCGGCTTCCTGTATGAGCGGATGATGCTCGGGCTGGTCTGCCTGGCGGACGGATTGCCGGCGGCGGCCGAGCCGACGTTTGACGAGATCTACGAGACGCTCCGCACGCAAGGCATCAACGCGGACAAGACGGTGGCGTCGGTGGTCCTGAACGAGCGGATCAAGTTCTGGAAGGGCGAGCCGTTCGAACAGGCGCTGCTGTTTGTTTACGTCGCGATTCAGAAAGCGATGATGAATGAATGGGACAACGCCCGGGCCGCGGCGGCAAATTCGCTGTTCCTGCTGAAGGATTTCGGCTCGGACCCGTCCGGACTGTCAAAGACGACCGAGCAGATTGCCCGCGATGCCGTGGCGCACGAACAGGACCCGAGCCCGAAGAAGCCGCGCAAGACGAAGAAGCAGGGCAACCAGGGCGAGGATTATCTCGACGAGGGGTACGAAGCGGCGGAGACCACGTTCGTCCTCGGCTACCTGATGTCGGGCGTCGCGAACGCCGTGCTGGGGCGGGAGGGCGACCCCGACCGCGTGAAGGAAGCGGACGAACAATTCGACAAAGCCGCGCAAATCGCGGAGCGGATGCACCGGCGGGAACAGGAAGACCTCCGCGCGATCCGGCGCGGTCTCGGCGAACTCCGGGGACCGGACGCGGACGAGGCGGCCGCGCGTCGCGCGGCGGACGGGCGGGAAGCGTCGTTGTCGCAGGAGCGCGTGCTCGAGTCGGCGGCGGGCGACATTGCGGCGCTGGTCAAGCGGCTGAAGAGCGGACGGTTCAACACGATCTTCATCGTCGATTACGGCCTCGGTCCGACGAAAGAGGCGTACGGAATGGATGGCGCGTTCTCACGGTTCGTCCAGCGGTGCGGATGGACCGGCCGCGAACCGCTGTCGGCCGCGGTTGACGACCGGCCGCCGCTGTCCGTGCCCGCGGCCTGCGATCTGAACGCGATGGCGCGGGACCATCGCTGGAACAACATGGAGGACGTGCGCCGGGCGAAGAGTTATCTCGGTACGGCGCTGCTGGCCGCCGGCGCGGGGGTGGCCGCGTCGGGCCGCGATGAGTACGGTGTCGGCGCCGGGATGATGCTGATGGGGATGGCGATGAAGGCCAGTGCCCGGGCCGACACGCGGCATTGCCTGATCCTCCCGCAACGGGTGTATCTCGTGCCGCTGAATATCAGCCGGCCGCGCAGCACCGTGACGCTCCAGGTCGGGCAAGACGCCGCGTCGCGCATGGTCCTGCCGGGGATCGACCCGCCGACGGGGCCGTCGCGCGTGCAACTCCGTTATGTACGGCTGACGCCGACGCGGCTCCCGGCGGACTGGGCGACGGGCGGGCGGATTCTCTACGCGAACGATCAGCATGGCGGTCGCGTTGCAGGCGACGACCTGCCGTTCATCCTCGGGGGTCGCTGCGTCCGGCTGCCGACGAGCGAGGTCCTGTCGCACTATCAGCAGGCCGGCCGGCTCATGGACCTGACCCTGGCCGACCTTCAGAACCTGTATCGCGAAGAAGGCATCGAGTTGGAGCCGCAGTCGGCGGGCGGCCTGCCCGGCAGGCACGTCCTGGAAGGCGGGGATTCTCTGGTGAGTCCGCTGGCCGGAACGGCCGGATTCGTGCGATTGTTCTGCCGGGAGCACGCGCCGCGGCGGCCGCGAAGCGCGGCAGTTCGGACGCTGATGAAACGGGTGCGCGAAGAGCGAGCGGCCCTGGCCGGACGGGGGCAGGATCATTGAGGCGCCGCGAGAGTCCGCGGCGCCGGCGGACAGGAAGAAGGAGATGGCATGACGCGCCGAGTACGTAGGCCCCGGTCTGTGTGGCTGGGTGTGATGTTGGTTGCGGTGTGCGCGGCCGGCTGCGGTAATCCGCACCCGCCCGGTGCGGCGGGCGAGGATCCGCTCGCGCCGGAGGATTATCCGCAGGTGGCGGCGCTGGAGGGTCTGAAGCGGAAGATCGTGGTCGCGAACGTCGTCGAGGACCCCGGCCCGCCGATGCACGTGCAGGTCACGCTGCGCAACCGCTCCCGGTCGACGGAGCGGCACGTGCAATATCGATTCCTTTTCTTCGACGAACAGGAGCGCCCGGAGAACCCGAACCCGGACTGGCATTACATGCACCTGCCCGCGCGGACGGAGGTCTTCATGCAGGCCAACGCCCTCGACGCGAAGGCAGGAAAATGGCGGCTGGAGATACGCCCGGCCCGCTAGCGCAGCCGCAGCGGGCTGCGCAGGAGGCGAACGATCATGGCGAAGCGAATCGCGGCCATCGCGTGGGTTATTCTGTTGACGGTGATGGCGCCGGCCTCGGCGCAGCGGCGCCCCGAACCGCCGCCGTATCAGCCGCCCGAGCCGCTGCGGAACGTGGCGGACGAGGAATTCCGATCGGCGTTTCGGCGGCTGGGGTACACGCGGATGGCGATCTACGTGCACGTCCACGCGGCGGACGTGGCGGTGGAAGCGCACGTGCGCGGGCGCGGGGCGACGACGGCGCCGGGCGACGGGGGCCGTTCGGGAACGCTGCTGCTGGTGATCCCCAAGGAAGACGAGACCAATGCGTGGCGAATCGCCCGGACACTGGGCGCGCGGCTTCAGGACTTCTTCCGCCACCGGGAGATCCGCCTTTCGCTCGTGGGGCTGACGGACCTGGGGGACGACTTGGCGATGCAGGTCAAGGCGCTGGTGCTGCGCGACGAGCAGGAGGCCGCGCGGAGAATCGGCCGGCACGTCGGCGCGGACCTCGTCGTGATGCTGACCCTGACGCGGGCCGTGGAGGAAGACGCCTCCGGCGCGCGTTACGGCGCGGATTTCTTCGTGGCCGACGTGCGGCGGAGCGACCGGCTGGCGGGCTGGGCGTGGGACCTGCGGCCGGATACGTCTGGTGCGTATCCGGCCCCGGTGCTGGGGAGTTACGCGGGCCACGTGGCGCAGCGCGTGCGCGACCGGCTGGTGGAATACGCCGAACAGGCGTCGTCGCCGGACGGTGGGACGCTGCACTATCACACACTGCGGTTCGCAGGACTGACCGGCCCGCGGCTGACGCTCTGCACGAAGGCGATCGAGTCGGTCCCGGGACTGAAGATGCTGCGGATCGAACTCACAACAGAGAACGACACGCCGGTGGCGGCGGTGGAGGTCGAGTCGCCGCAGGAGCCCGCGGCGCTGGCCGAGGAGGTCCGTCGCCGCGTCGCGGAGGCACTCAAGTCCGAGGTGACGCAGCGGACTGTCCGCGAGGGAACGATTGAGTTCACGGTAAGGTCGAAGGAGTGACCCCCACGAGGGGGCGCCGCGCTATTCCTCGTCCGTCTTGCGTGGCTTGTATTGCGCGACGATCTGCTGGAGTTCGTTGGCGGGGACGGGCTCGTAGTGACTGAACTCCATCGAGAAACTGCCCTTGCCGCCGCTGATGCTGCTGAGGCGCGAGTGATAGTCGGACATCCGCGACAGCGGCACCTGGGCGCGGATGACGGACAGGTTTCCGGGGAGCATGTCCTGGCCCTGGGGCCGGCCGCGGCGCGAGGCGAGGTCGCCCGTGATGTCGCCGACGTTTTCGGCGGGGACGGAGACCTCGACGTTGACGATCGGCTCGAGCAGGACGGGGCGGGCCTTCAGCACGCCGTCCTTGAAGGCGAGTTTGCCGGCGATCTTGAAGGCGATCTCCTTGGAGTCGACCTCGTGGTGCTTGCCGTCGGTGATGGAGACGCGGACGTCCTGAAGCGGGAAGCCCGCCAGACAGCCCTCGTCCATGAGTTCCAGCACGCCCTTTTTGATGGCGGCCTCGAACTGTCCGGGGATCGAGCCGCCGAAGATATCCCATGACCATTCGAGCGGCGGGTCGCTGCCGCGCTCGAGCGGCGAGACGGTGAGGAACACCTCGCCGAACTGGCCCGCGCCGCCGGTCTGTTTCTTGTGGCGGTAGTGGCCGTCGGCCTTGACGGAGATGGTTTCGCGATAGGGGATCTTGGGGGGCTTTGTGTTGACCTCAAGTTTGTTCTGGCGGTGCATGCGCGACAGGATTGTTCGCAAATGCAGGTCGCCCACGCCCGAGATGACGAGTTCGTGAGTCTGCGCGTCCTGGCGGTATTTGAGACAGCGATCGATGTCCGTGAAGCGGCGGAGGGCGTCGGCGATCTTGGCCTCGTCGCCGCGGGCCTTCGGTTCGATCGCCAGCGAGAACATCGGCGTGGGGAACTTCGGCAGCCGTACGGACCCCTCGGCCGGCGCGGTGTACAGCGTGTTGCCGATGTGGAAATCCAGTTTGGCGACGGCGACGATGTCGCCGGCGATCGCCTCGTCGACCTCCGAGTGGGCGGCGCCCTGAAACTTGAGGAAGTGTCCCGGCCGCTGGCCTTTCCGGTCTCCGGCGAGCATCAGCGTCGCATCGGCCTTGGCGCGGCCGGAGAAGACGCGGACGAAGGCGTATTTGATGTGGCTGCGCGGGTCGTAATGGACCTTGAACACCTGTGCGGCAAAGGGGGCGTCGGGCCGGGCAGGCAGCGGCCGCTCCTGGTCGCCGTGCTCGGCGACGCGCTGTTTGCCGTCGGCCGGCGAAGGGCAGCAGTGTACGATGGCGTCCAGCAGTTCGACGATGCCCAGTTCAGCCCGGGCGTTCGTGAACAGCACGGGCACGAGCGCCCCGGCGGCCAGCGCCCGGGGCATGTTGGCGCGGACTTCGTCCGGGGCGACCGAGCCGGACTCGAGATACTTGCTCATCAGCGCCTCGTCGGTTTCGACGACGCGCTCGACGATCTGTGTATGGGCCTCGGCGATGCTGCCGAAGTCCGGCGTGCCCGCGCCGGGCTTGCCCGCCGCGTCGTAACAGGATACCAGGGACTTGCCCCGGTTGGCCGGCAGGTTGAAGGGCGTCAGCGCGTCTCCGAACGCTTCGCGCAGCGCCCGGACGGTCTCTTCGACGTTGGCGTTTTCGGAATCGATGCGATTGACGACGACGACCCGCGCCAGCCCGAGCGAACGCGCCTGCTCGAACATCTTGCGCGTGTTGACCTGGATGCCCGCCGCTGCGTTCACGACGACGACGGCCGTCTCCGCGGCCGCCAGGGCCGCGATGGCCTGCCCGATCATGTCCGGCGCGCCGGGCGTATCGATCACGTTGACGTAGGCCCCGCCGTGCGAGACGTGAAGCACGTGCGAGTCAATCGAATAGCCGCGATCCCGCTCCTCGTCGTCCGTGTCCAGGTGGCTGGTCTTTTCAGAGACCGAGCCGAGCCGGCCCGTCGCGCCGGTCTTGTGGAGCATTGCTTCGCAGAGCGAGGTCTTCCCGGACGAGCCGTGGCCGACCAGGGCCACGTTCCGCAGTTCGGCGATTGAATACGAGGGCATGGCGTCTCCCGGTCCGGCCGCGTACCTCGGGGCCACCGGCCGCTTCCGGCGGAAAAAGTGAGTTTAGGGCAACCCAATGGAGGCCACAAGTGCGGCGCAGGGACTAATCCGGCGGTTTGCAAACGCGGCAGGGTGTGCGGTTCTGTTTGCGTGCTTCGGCGAGCGTCACCTCGCTGCCGCCGCCGCGGAGCGTACCGCACTCCTTGCGATGATAGCGCTGGCCGGACCGCGTGATGTAGACGCGCGCGTCGTCCGTCGCCGGAGGGCGGCCCTGGGCCGCGGGGCCGGGCGGTTCGTCGCCGGTGACGGGGCCTACGCGGGATTCGTCGCGCGGTGCGGACCCGCCCGACAGGGGCGAACTGTGTTTGAGGTGCCGCTCCCAGTTGTCCAGAAACTTCCGGGCGACCTCCGGGTGGCCGCGGATGAGCAAGAGGTTTTCGGCGTTGGCGTCCTCGGCGGCGCGGGTGAAGTTGAACGAACCGGTGAGGACGACCGATTTGTCCACGATGACGACCTTGTTGTTGGCCACGGCGTGCTCGCCGTCGAGCAGCACCTCGACCCCGGCCCGCCGCAGCAGGCGAGCGACCGACATCCGGTCGGTCCGGTTCGACTTGTCGGCGATCACCCGCACCTGGACGCCGCGCTGGTGGGCGGAGACCAGTGCGTCGGCGATGGGGCGGGCGGTGAAGACGTAGGCCTGGACGTGCACCGATTCCCGCGCGGATTCGATTTCACGGACGATCGCTTCGGTGCAGCCGCCGGGCGGGGAGAAGAAGACCTCGATCGCGGGCGTGGCGGGCAGGGCCGCCAGCAACATCAGCGGGGATACTGCGAACAGCGCCATGGCTCGCGCCCGGTCGGCCGCCGGGGTACCTTCGGGACTCGGATCGAACCGCGAACCGGTCTGCGCCACCGGCGAGGCAGTCCAGATTACGGTCGTCCGTGTCGTCCGGCAAGTACCGCTTGGGGCGGGCGCCGCCTTGACCGGTCGGCACCCCCGTCCGGCGGTTGGGAACTCGACCTTTACGCAGTCGGCGGGGGGCGATAGGATTGCGGCGCGAGTCCCCGTAGCTCAATTGGACAGAGTGTCGGCCTCCGAAGCCGAAGGTTGCTGGTTCGAGCCCAGCCGGGGACGGTCCTGTCGTGGCGGCGTGCGCGACCGCGCGGGCCGATTCGTTATTCGATGTATCCCAGTTCGTGCAGCCGCTTGC
>Ga0187893_10003487_pt1 | contig 31818 bp, 28 predicted proteins | sample MA1701074metaG_FD_139574 | JGI IMG/M metagenome (GOLD analysis project Ga0187893, IMG submission 139574) | White microbial mat communities from a basaltic lava cave in the Kipuka Kanohina Cave System on the Island of Hawaii, USA - MA170107-4 metaG ...
CCGGCCGCGCCGGGCTGTCCGTGCAGCGACCTGGACACCAGCGGCACGCTGACCGGCGCCGACCTGAACGCCTTCGTCGCCAAACTCCTCGGCCTCGCCGATCCCAACCCGGCGTGTCCGTAGACGGGCGAAACGGGGACGCGAAAGAATCAGCGCAAAGCGCCCCCGAGTGCGGCTGACTCCGCGACAATCCTCAAAGCCCGGCCTCCGATTACGGACAGGCCGTGCTCGGGTTGGTCTCGGCCGGCTGGTTGTTCCGCGGGCATGAGCCGGTGTTGCCCCACCCGAGCAACGCGCAGATCAGCCGGTCGAAATCGTTGACGTCGCCGCCGAGGTTGCCGTCCGCATCCATGTCGGCGCACGCGCAACTGACGCCGCGCAGCAATGCCACGCCCATCTGGCAGCCCACGAAGTCCTCAATGTCGCCTCCGTTGATGACTCCGTCGCCGTTCACGTCGCCGCGGCAGGTGGTGCAGGCGGGCTCGGGCACGACGGCCGCGCTGCGCCCGCGGGTGACGCGCGGAACAATGTTGGTCACGGGCACGAACGGCCAGGTAGACGTATTGTCGAGTTTGTCCTCGACCAGAACCATCCGGCCGTCGCTGGGGGTCGCGGTGGTCTGGACGTATATCTTCACGTCGACGTTGTTCGGATCGACGAACACGTCGACGCCGCGCGCCCACTCGACGCCCAGCGCGCCCAGGTTGCCCATGTCGTCCCATTGCAGGGTGTTGGTGTTGTAGCGGAACTTGTGGACGTTCTGGTATCCGCCGCCGCCGCCCTGAAACCCGACGTACAGGTTCTCGGCGTCGGCATAGGCGAAGTCGAGCGGGCTGGCGTTCAATCCCAGCGGTACGATCGGCACGTGCACCGGCGTTCCGGTCGGGTCATCAATCCGGAAGATGCCCGGGCCGCCCGCATAGACGCCGGCGCTGGACGCGGAGCCGACGTAGAGGTCGCCGTTGAAGATCTCGACCATGCGGGTGTTGTTGGTATTGACGTCCAGCACCGCATCCCCCGGAATGTTGTAACGGAACGTGCCGCTTTCAAAGGAGAAAAAGACATTGTCGCCGTTGCCGACCACGCCGCGGCCGCTGGTCGCGCCAGTCGGTCGCCCGGCCGCCAGGTCGAAGACGAAGTTGCCGCCCGAGAATAGGGTGCGAATGAAGCCCAGCGCGGCCGCCCCGTTGACGCGCCCTCCGGCGACGTAGAGCCGGCCGGGGTTCTGCACGTCGAAATTGATCGAATAGATCGTCGTGGCCAGGGACGATTCCTGTGCGATCGAAGGCGCGCCCGAGTTCGGCACCTGGACCACGGGCTGAACGAGCCGTCCCATCATGTCGTACTCGCGCAATTCCGCCATCTGGTTGTTGCCGAAGTCGCGAATGGTGCCGACCACGACGTTGCCGGGCGTAAACGGCTGCGCGGAGGCGTTGAGCGGCGTCTCCGCGTAGCGGGCGGTGAAGTCGGTGTTCGCCACGATCGGGTTGGTCGTGTACGTGGCCATGCTGGACAGATGCATGTTGTTGGCGTCATGCCACTCGACGAAAGTCCAGGGCGTCGCAGGGAATCCGACGGTCCCGGCGTTGGCCTGGATCTGGAGGACCGACCCGTCGCGGAACTGCTGGTTTCCGTTGATGTCGATGCCGTCCGGCGGAGGGGACAGAATACTTTGCGTCCCGTTCCCCGTCGCGAACAACCGCACCGAGAAGAGCCGCTTGAAAACCGCCCCGATGGTGCGGTTCTGGTTCATGGTGACGGAGATGAAACTGTTCATCTCCTCGCCCGCCGGCACGTCGCCGGTCCAGTGGTCGAAGATCCAGTTCGTGGCCGGCGTCGCGTTCAGAAACACCATCGTGTCCGCCGCGTAGATGTTGTTGAACGGCCCGCCGGGCGAGGTGTAGTCGGTTCCGGGTGGAGTGACGTTCAGCGTTCCGTTGCCGGTGCCCGTGAGCGAGAGGACGAAGTTGCCGGCCGCCGGTTCGAAGCGGGCGTCGATGGTCTTGTTGGCGTCCATCACGATCGTGAGCGGATTGGCGCTCTGGGGAGGATTCAGGACGTCGCCGGTCCATTCAACGAACACCGAACTGCCGTCCGGGACGGCGGTCAGTTCGACGGTCGAGCAGGCGGCGTAACTGGCGGCGTTCGGATTGCGCGTGACCGTTCCATTGCCCAGGCCGCTGGTCGTCGTGGTGAGCGTGCGCGTGGGAGGAACGATCATCGGGGGAACCACGGCGACCGACCGAGCGCCGACGAGGCCGGTGACGAGCGAACTGGCCGCCTGACCCTGCCACGTCACGTCGTCGGACGTCAGGGTGTCGCTGATCGAGTAAAGCGTCGTGCCGCCGATGCCGGTCCCGCCGCCGACAACATAGAGCGTGACGTTGTTGCCGCTGACGACGGCGTCGACGTCGTTGGCCTGGTTGGTCGCCCCGATGCTGCCGTTTCGGCCCAGGTCGTTCCAGACGCCGAATGTGCGGCGGAACTTATGGATGCCCAGGTTCGTCGGGCCGGACTCGTTCATTTGCGCGACATAGATCGTGTCGGCATCGGCGACGTGCAGCGATTGCGGCGCGCCCATGGTGCCGAAGAGAAAGGTCGCCGTCGTCGGGACCTGCGTCTCGAACGGATTGACGGTGTAGATGCCTACGCCTGCACCGCCGGTGGTGGCGCTCGCGATCAGCAATTTGTCCGTGAAATTTGGCCCGGTGAAACCCGGCTCAAAATAGGCGTAAAATCGGGGGTTCAAGTTCGTCAGGACGCCGACTCCCCCGGCGAAGAACCGGTCTGTGCCGGTGGTGCCCGTGTCGCCCCCGGAGGTCGCGCCGCCGTTAAAAATCCGGCAACTGCCCGGAACGACGCCGCGTGCGTCGGCGACGCCGCGCGTATTGAGCGTCCCCTCCGCGACAACGATGTTCGCGCCGCTGGCGTCCAGGCGCACATAGCCCGAGGCCTTGGTCGCCGTGGTGTTGGTATAGGTCGTGGCGACGTACAGGTGCTGGTTGTTGAGTTCGCTGAAATTGATCTGCATCTGCGAGGTGGAGTTTCCGCGCGTGGCCCCAAACGGGACCGGGCCCGACGTCAGGATGGTGAAATCCTGAGAGAACGCGCCGGCGGGAGTGTACTCCGTGATCGTGATTTGTTGTACGCCGGCGCCGGTCGGGGCCGTGGCGACGATGATGTTTCCCGGCGTGAAGGGCGCCGCCGCGGCGTGTACCGCCATCCCGGCGGCCAGCAGCCCGGCAGCGATGATGCGCCTGATCCGTGTTCGGGTCGTTACCTGTGTCATGACGACTCGTCCTCCGTCCTCTCGAATGTTTGGAATTGTCCGGGGGACCCGGACTCGTATCAAGCCGCGGCGTCCCACGCGGGCGGCCGCGGAATTAGTCTCAGCCACGGATCGCGGGCCATGACACGGCCGGTAATTGAGGGCCGCCGGGACCGCTACCTGTCACGGGGTGTACCTCCTTCACCTCCGCTCCGCCTGATGCATTGTAACCGGATTGTATTAAAAAAACTGCCCCTGCCGCGCCAAGATTCAATCATGAAAGACCCCGTCCCCCGAGGGCCTGGGGCCGTTCTGACCGAGTTGCCCCTTATTCTTGGCCCCGCCCGAGGAGGCGCGACGGACTGAAAACAGAAAACCGGGGGCCTGCGGGCCGGGAACACAGGCCCCGCCGGGTCAGGGTGACGGCGCGAACCGGATGGATCGCTCGTATTGCTGGGCCTCTTCGGCGATGCGTTCCGCCTGCGTCCCTGAGAGCCAGCGGACGCGCCAAGTCCCGCCCTGGCGGGAGAGTACGTTCCGACCCTCGTCAAAAAGGACGCCGTGTAGCGTATTGCAGACGGCGAGGTCGACCGGCTCGGACTCGGGCGGGGCGGACCAATTCGGCACGAGCAGGTCGTAATGAGTGGGGGGAAACCCGGGGGCCGCCTGGTCCAGAAAACGCCACTGGACCAGCAGCGAAACCGGATCGTCCGGCGTCGGCAGCCGGGCGAGGTGTGAGGCGTAGGCCTCCAGCGCGGCCCGGCAGCGGTTCCGATGCGAGTCGCGGCGGACCCAGATGACGACCGCGGCCAGCATGATGCCGAGCACGATGAGACTCGCCACGCTCTTCCAGAATCGCAGCCGACGGCGCAGGGCGCGGTTTTCTTCCACGTCGAGCGATTTCTTGTCCGCCCGATCCAATGAACGGGTGTGCGAAGGACCTTCGTTCATCTGAGACCACCTCGATTCCGGCCATCCGCGGCACAGGAGTCGGCCCGCTTCAAGAACGGAATTGCGCCGCCTCAGTCCATGCGCCTGCGCGCGCCATCGCTCAGCGAGGGCGCCCCGACCACTGGGCCCGGCAGGACTCGAACCTGCAACCTGGGGATTATGAGTCCCTCGCTCTGACCGTTGAGCTACGGGCCCGGACCGCCGCCGCCGGTATTCTACATTCGGATCGGCCGACGGGCTGCGCGCCAACATTGACAGTCAGCCCGCGCGGGCTTAAAAAATCACACGGGGTGCGGTGCGGAGCCGCGCAGGCCGATGGGCCGCAGGACGGTGCGTTCGGCCACTGCCGCCGGATTGTCGGTCCTCCAGAGGCGAGAGGGGCGGTACGCGCCCGCGCCCAGGAACGGAGTGGACGGGAGAAGCCGATTCGATGATCCACGCGGGACCAAAGCCGCTGAAGGTGGCGTTTGACATCGCGCGCAAACTCCAGTCCGAACTGTCGGGCCTGCTCTCACCAGAGCAGCGCCGAGACCTGACCCGCGTTCTGAAACTGATCGAGGAGGCGGATCGTAATCACGTCATCGAGGTGACGCGGCTGATGGCCGCCTCCAAGAGCCCCTATGTCCCGCCGACGACCACGGGATCGGCCGCGGCGGCGGCCGCCCCGTCCCGCAAACGTTTCCTCTGGATGTAACGCTGCCTGCGGCAAGGGACGGATCATGCGCGCCGCGCCCGGCGTCGCCATCGCAATCGCAGTGGCCGGCATGCTCGGTGCGCCCCGCGCGGTCGTCGCCGCGGCCGACCTCGGCCTGTTGTCAGCGATCCCGGCCGATTCCGTGGCCGTCATCCTCGGACGCCCCGCGTCAACGATGTCTGCGACGCAGCCGGCGTCGCGCGAAGGCGGCGACGGCCATGCGACGCTGGCCGCCGTGCTGGCCGTACTGAACGCCGCCGGAGCGCTCCCGGTCGAAGGGCAGGTCCTTGCGGACGTCGTGGGTTGTCTGCCCCTTCTGGGGGCGCATGAGTTCGCGCTCATTCTGCTGGACGTTCAGGGTCGTGCGGTGCCGACCACGCGGCCAACGACCGTGCGGTCGGTTCGCCTGTCGCGTTTGCGGATCGCCTTGGCGCTGAGGACGCAGGGGCACAACGAGGCCGTGCGCGCGGCGGTGAACCGATTCATTCAGCGATACACGAACAACGCGGTGGCCGTGCTCGCTGAGCGGGAGGTATTCGGCGAACGCGTTCAACGGCTGGCGGACGAACGGCTCCCGGACTGGGCGGTTTGGGAATGGGGACCTGCGGGCGATTGCTTCGTCGTCGCCCTCGGAGAGGGCGCCTGGGAACTGGTCGCGGGCGCGCGGCGCGGGAGCGTGCCTCGACTGGCGGACGTCGATTGGTTCCGCGAAGCCCATCGGCAATGTGCCGGTCGCCTGGCCACGTTTCAGTGGTGCGTCGATGTGGAAGCCCTTCAGTCACGGCTGTCGGCGGCGGCGCTGCACCGGGTATCGGCCGTGCTCGACGCACTGGAACTTTCCTCCATTCAGCGGGATTACTGGGCCTTCGGCGCGCGGGGGCGAATGTTGGAGTGCCGGCGGGCGACGGTCCGGGACGGCCGCGTTCAGACGGCCGTGTACGCCGACGGCACGCTGACCGCCGACGCGGAGGCGGCGATCCCGCCGGCGGCGCGGTCGTGCGCGGTGCTGCGGGTGGATGCGGGATGGCTGTTTGAGCGGCTGCCGGCGGCGTACGTGGCGTCGCAAAGCCCGCGTCGTCAGGCGTCGCTCAGACGGTTTTGGGAGCGCGTCGAGACCGAATCGGGCCTGGACGTGGACCGGATCATCCGCGCCTGCCTCGGCGATGAAATGCTCGTCTTCAACTACCCGGCACATCCCCTCGGCATCCCGCTTGCTGCGACGCTGGCGGTGCCGATCCGAGACCCGGAGTCCCTCCAGTCGGCCGTGGACGCCCTGTGCGGCGCTTCGGCCCGTGTGATGCGGCGGCGCGGTTCCGGGCTGTTTCGCACGTCGCTGCGCCGTGCGGAGGACGGCGTCTGGTATCTACAGGCCGGTGTGGCCGGACCGGCCTGGATCGTGACGGAGCGACATCTGGTGATGAGTTGGTCTCCGACGGCGCTGCGCGAGGCGCTGGCGGCGATGGGTCCGGGCGTGCGGCCGCGATGAAGGGCGTTTCGGCGACGGACGGCACGGGGTATATTGCCCGGCTCGGCCGTGGCCCCAGGGCGCCGCTGCGCACCGGAAACGGCCGGTTTGGGAGTGAATACATGCGAAACGACGTGGCGGATCTGAGTCGTGCCGCCGCCGGAAAGCGGCGCATCCTCTGGGCCGACGCGGACATGCCTGTCCTGCGGCTGGTTCGCGAACGGTTCGAGAAGGAGCGGCCGCTTCGCGGCCTGACGATGGGCTGCTGTCTGCACGTGACGGCCGAGACGGCCAATCTGATGCGGACGCTGAAGGCCGGCGGCGCGGACGTCGCCCTGTGCGCCAGCAACCCGCTCTCCACGCAGGACGATGTGGCGGCCAGTTTGTGCAAGGACTTTGGCATCCCGGTCTACGCGCGGCGCGGCGAGAACGTGAAGGTGTTCTACCGCCACCTGAACGTGGTCATCGATCGCGGCCCGAACCTGACCATGGACGACGGCGCGGACCTGGTGAACCTGCTGCACACCAAGCGCACGCCCGCCGCGCGCAGGATCATCGCCTCGATGGAGGAGACGACGACCGGCGTGATCCGGCTGCGGGCCATGGAGCGGCAGGGCCTGCTGAGGTTCCCCGTCATTGCGGTCAACGATGCGACGACCAAGCACCTGTTCGACAACCGGTACGGCACGGGCCAGAGCACGATCGACGGAATCATCCGCGCGACCGACATGCTGCTGGCGGGCAAGCGGGTGGTGGTGGTGGGCTACGGGATGTGCGGGCGCGGGATCGCCTCGCGCGCGCGGGGGCTCGGCGCGCTGGTGACCGTGACGGAGGTCGATCCGCTGCGGGCACTGGAGGCGGTGATGGAGGGGTTCGACGTGTGCCCGATGGCCGACGCCTGCCGCGACGGCGATCTGTTCGTCACCGTCTCGGGAAACAAGCACGTCGTTCGCGCCGAGCACATGCGGAAGATGCGCGACGGCGCGGTGATCTGCAACAGCGGACACTTCGACGTCGAGATCGACATCCCCGCCCTGAAAAAAATGGCCAAGCGGGTCCACCGCGGCGTCCGCAACAATGTGGACGAGTACCTGATGCGCGACGGCCGGCGGATCTACCTGCTGGCGCACGGCCGGCTCGTGAACCTTGCCGCCGCCGAGGGCCACCCGGCCAGCGTGATGGACATGAGTTTCGCCACGCAGGCCCTTGCGTCGGCCTACGCCGTGCGCCAGGACGGCCGGCTGAAGGTGGGCGTGCACCCCGTGCCGCGCGAGATCGAGGAATGGGTCAGCGCGCTGAAACTGCGGGCCATGCGCGTGCGGATCGACCAACTGACGCCCCAGCAGCGGAAGTACCTCGCCAGCAGCGCCGAGGGGACGTGAGTTCCGCTCGCGCTTCGCGGGTCATGTGATTTCGGGGGATTACTTCGCGGTTTGCTGGAGGTAGCGGACGGCCTCGACCGCCGCGCCCAGCAGGGGGCTGCCCTCGCGGCCTTGGGCGGCCGAGGTCAGCAGCGCGTACGCCTTCTCGCGCTGTTCGTATGCGGCGTCCGGATGGGCCGCCAGGGCCGAGAGCAGCAGGTGGACCGCGGCCTGCGCCGCTTCGAACTGCCAGACATAATTCGCCCCGACCACCTGCGTTCCGCCGACGCTCGAGCGCGCGGCCTTGATGCTGGTCGCCGCCGCGGACAGATCAGTCGCCGCGCGGTTGAGCAGATCGGCGGCCTTTTTGCGCACCGCCTCGATTTCCCTGTCGGCGTCAGGTTCGTCGGCGCGCTCTGCGTCGGCCTCGCGCAGGGCGAGCAGACGATGGAAATACACCTCCGACGCGTCCACGTTCACCAGGGCCGAAAGAAAACGGGCCGCCGCCTCCGTATCCTTGTCGTTCACAATCTCGTTGAGTCGCTCGTTGGGTTTCTCCGGCGGCGCCGCCGAGGCCAGTCCACGCGCCTCGCTCACGCGCTTCTGGGCCGCCTGAACGGCGGACTGCGCGAAACGCGCGGCGGTTTCGTACGCGGCCAGGGCCTGCTCCTCGGCCTTTCGGGCCTCGACGGAACAGGCCGCTCCATCCTTCTCGGCCGCTTCAATCGCCGCAGCACACTCGTCGGCCGCTTTTCGCATCGCGGCGATCTTCTCAGCCAGTTCCTTGTCGGCCGCCTCCAGCCGCTCGAGCGTCGCGCGATGGGCCTCCAGCATTCGGGCGACGGACTCAAGGTCCTGCCGGGCGGACTCCACGTCTCGCCGCAGATCGACCAGGCCGGCCCGCGGTCGCCCGCCTTCGTAATTGGCCGTCAACAGGCCGCCGTCATGCGGTTCGATGACGCGGGCGCCCTCGAGCGTGCCGTCCGACAGCGCATCCGCCTCGGATTCGGCCCGACGGGCCTGGTCGGACAACCGCTCGTAGCGCCGGCGAAACTCGTCAAACTCGGCGGCGGCGCGGCGCGGGTTGGCGGCGCGGAACGGCTGGGCATCCAGTGCGGCCAGTTGACGGCGCGCATCCCGGGCCTGGTCACGGCGCTGGGTGTATTCACGCGCCTGCCGGCGTAGTTCCGTCTGGCGGCGGTCGGCCGTGCCTTGAGACGCGGCGATGGCCTGTTCCAGAAGCCGTATGGCAGCCCGATGATTCTGAATCCTGCGCTCGGGCCGGTCGGCCTCGAGCGCGGCCGCCTCGCGCCGGATCTCGGCGCAGAAGGCCCGCAGACCGCGAGACAGCCCGCGATCATCCGCCGCGCAACGCTGCCACAGGCGCGCTCGATGGCCGGCGATCCGGCCCTGCTGCCGAGAAACGGTCGCCGCAAGCAGGTTCAGGGACACGTTCGAGCGCGCCGTGGCCTCCCCGATCGTCCGGTTGAGCAGGGCCTTCACCTCTCGCTCGGCCTCACGCAGCGTGGCGTCATTCTCGGCCATGAGCGACTGAAGTTCCGCGAACGCCGCGCGGGCCGCCTGCGCGTATCGCCCCGGTCCTCCCAGCACCGGGGTCTTGGGCAAATCGGCGGCGGCTTCGGGATATCGCTGCCGAAGTTCCAGAAAGACTTGCGCACTTTCCGCGAGTTCCTTCTCCACGGCCTCCAGGACGGCCGGCTTCCGGCCCGCCAAGGCCGACACCGCGTCGCCCGACAGCGTCACCCCGGCCGCCTCGATCCGCCCGCGCAGATCAGCAATGGCCGGCAGTCGGGCATCCACCGCGTGGATTCGGGCCGCAATTCGTTCGATCCCCGGCTGAAGTTCGGCGTCGAGGGCCGTCTGCTCGGACCGGACCCGGGGCAGGTACACCGGTCCCAGCACCAGCGCCGCCGTCAGGAGCAGGGCAAGGCCATATGCGACATAGTTGCCGGAGCGGGCGGGAGGGGTATTCGCCATGGGAACAGGCCCCGTGCGTGCAGCGCACCGGCCTCGACCCCCTTGGGGGTGGAGGCCACGAGCGTGACCGTCATCTTTAGATGGATCATCGGCGAAAGTCAACCTCTGGATGCGGTGCCCGGTAGTGCGTCGGCCGAACCGGCGCGAGGCGGGAGTCCGATAGCCGCAAAGGCGACTTTGCGCTGTCGGGCCGGCGCGCTATGATGGACCACTCGCGTGCGGGCGGGTCGGTCGGCATGCACGGCGACGGGCGGTTCGGGTGGCGATGATTCGCTTCAAGGTTTTTCTCGACGGAAGGCCTCCCGCCGAATTGGGGCTGGCGGGGGCGTACCTCGTCGGCGGCGACGGGGTCCCGCTGCGCGGCGAACTCACCTACTCCGACGGAGAACTCCGCTGCACGAAACGCGCTCCCGGGCCTGCGGCGCTGGTCCTGCTCTGGCCGGTAGGGGGGTTCGGGCGCATCATGCTCGAAACCACCCGCCTCATGGAACGGGAGCAGCCCTACCACCTCAACGTCGAGTTGGCCCGCGGGCGGCTCATGCGCATCAGCCAGAAGCGCGAGGACTGGGGGCTCTACGATTTTTCGGATGGCGCCGAGTTTTACCGCCGCATCGATGAGGCCCGCGGAAAACTCGTCGACGCCGTGACGGCCTCCGACGGGGCGGCCGCCGCCCGGCACGCGGACGAGGCCCTCGCCGAATCGGTCGCCGTGGGGGAGGAATTGGGGCTGTTTCACGCCGACCTGATCCTGAAGCGCCGGCGGAACAGCGGGGGGGTACCCAAGCGTCCGTTCGGGATGACGGCGGCCCTGGGACGCGCCGATGAGCCCTATCGCGAGAAACTGCTCTTCTGCGCCGATTTCGTGACCCTCCCGGTGACCTGGCGGGACGTCGAACCGCGCAAGGACGCGCTCCGCTGGGACCCGATCGACCTCTGGATCAACTGGCTGGGGAAGAACCGGCTGCACGTGCGCTGCGGGCCGCTGGTCGCCCTCGAGAAATCAGCCATCCCGGACTGGGCGCTGCGCCTGGAGCATTCCTACGAGCGGATGCGGGACCAGATCGTCGCCAACGCGGCCAGACTCGTGCAGCGCTTCACGCATCGCGTCCAGTCCTGGGAAGTCGTCAGCGGACTTCACGCCCACAACCCGTTTCACTTTTCCTTCGAGCAGTTGATGGACCTGACCCGCACGGCGGCCATGGTGGTCAAGCAGAACGCCCCGCGCAGCACGTCCCTGATCACTGTCTCGGTGCCGTGGGGCGAGTACTACGCCCACGACGTGAGGTCCATCCCGCCCCTGCTTTACGCCGACATGTGCGTCCAGAGCGGTTTTCATTTCGACGCCTTCGGCCTCCAGATCATGCTCGGAGCGCCCGTCGAGGGGATGCTCGCCCGCGACATGATGCAGGTTTCTTCCCTGCTCGACCGCTTCGGCGCGCTCGGCAAGACGATCCATGTCTCGGCTGCCCTCGTTCCGTCAACGCCCCTGGCCGGAAAGGCGACCGATCCGGCCCTTCAGGGCGGCGGCATCTGGCACGCACCCTGGTCCGAGCAGGTTCAGGCAAGGTGGGTGCGCGCCTTCTACGATATCGCGTTCTCAAAGCCGTTCGTTGAGTCCGTCAACTGGGGACAACTGGTTGACGGCGCCGGCGGACCGCTGGCGACCGGCGGACTGCTGCACGGAGATCTGACGTCCAAGCCGGCCCACGCCCAACTCCTGGAGTTTCGCCAGATGCTCCTGTCGGGCCGCCCGGCGGCACGGCGCGCCTGAAGCGCGCCGCCGCAACACCGCTGCCGCCAAGAGACCGCCCGGACCGCTGCGGCGCGTCCCAAGCAGGAAAGGAAACCCGGTATGAACTTCGCAACGCGGGCCATCCACGTCGGGCAGGATGCGGATCCGGCCACCGGCGCGACCATCATCCCCATCTACCAGACCAGCACCTATACGCAGGAGTCTGTCGGCCGCCACAAGGGCTACGAGTACGCCCGGACCGGCAACCCGACGCGGACCGCCCTGGAGACCTGCCTGGCCTCGCTTGAAGGGGCGCAGCACGGGCTGTGCTTCGCGTCCGGCCTGGCGGCGACCAGCACGGTGATGAACCTCCTGTCCGCCGGCGACCACGTCGTCTGCGGCGATGACGTTTACGGGGGTACTTTCCGGCTGTTCCAACTCGTTCTGACGCGCTACGGCCTGTCGTTCACCTTCGTCGACATGACGGACCCGCGCCGGGTGGCTGAAGCGGTCCGGCCGAACACGAAGTTGATCTGGCTCGAAACGCCCACCAATCCGCTGCTGAACGTCTACGACCTGGCGGCGATCGCGCGGATCGCCCGGGAGCGACGGCTGCTTTGCGCCGTGGACAACACCTTCGCCAGTCCATACCTCCAGAACCCGCTCGAACTGGGGGCCGACCTGGTCGTCCACAGCACGACGAAATACCTCGGCGGCCACAGCGACGTCGTCGGCGGCGCGGTCATGCTGAACGACGACAAGACGTACGAGACCCTGAAGTATCATCAGAACGCGGTCGGCGCCGTGCCGGGGCCGTTCGATTGCTGGCTGGTCCTCCGCGGACTCAAGACGCTGGCGTTGCGGATGCGGCAGCATTGCGAAAACGCGATAACGGTTGCCGGCCGATTGCAGGCGAACCCGGCGGTGGAACAGGTCCGCTACCCCGGCCTGCCCGACCATCCGCAGCATGATCTGGCCCGCCGGCAGATGCGCGGGTTCGGCGGGATGGTCTCGTTTACGCTTCGAGGCGGGGCGGCGGCGGCGCAGCGAATGCTCGGCCGCACGAAGTTGTTCGCGCTCGCCGAAAGTCTCGGCGGCGTCGAGAGTCTGATCGGACACCCGGCCACGATGACCCACGCGAGCATCCCCCGAGAGCAGCGCGAGGCGCGGGGCATCACCGACGGCCTGATCCGCCTGTCCGTGGGAGTGGAAGACGCCGACGACCTGATCGCCGACCTGGAACAGGCGATTGCCTACGCCGCGGGCGGTGCGAAGTCGCCTGCGAGTGCCACGGCGGTCCGATAGGCCGGAATCGTCGCGCGGCAGATCCAGCCCCAACAAAGGGTGGACGAACCATTCTCGCGCCCCGCCAGGGTTGCGCGCGGACCAGGCCTTCCAGGAAGCCGGCCGGCCGCGTTCGCGGTAATCCCGAGGTAACTACCGGCCGGCCAAATCCGTGCTACTGCGTCAGCAGCAGGTCGATGAACAACTGAATATCCAGGCCGTCGACGGTGCCGGACTGGTTGAGGTCCGAGGCGGCGACATGGTAGGGGTCGGTCACTTGGCCGAGCAGCACGCCAACGAACGGCTTCACGTCGGCCGCGGTTACCTGGCCGTCGCCGTCGATGTCGCCAGTCGGAGTTCCCACCGCACAACGGAACCCGTAGCGGTCGCTCCGGAAGTCGGGGCTGTAGAGGCGGCGGTGCGCGCACCGGCAGTTGTACGCGATGGCGCTCCAACCGCCGCCGCGCAGAACACGGGAAAAACCGAACACCGGTCCGCGCGGATTCGTTCCCGGCGAATTAAAGTAGTAATTCCCCTGATACCAATCGTTGCACCACTCCCGTACGTTGCCCGCCATGTCGTATAAGCCGTAGCCATTGGCCCCGTTTTCGGTCTGATAGCTGCTCGGCGTGCCGGGCCAGTTGAAGTCCGCCTTGTACCGAAGCGAACCATCAAAAAACCCCACCGGGGCGGTGAACGGAGGATTCCCGCCGCCCCAAACCGGGTGGTAGTTCCGCGTGGGACTTGTGTCGTACGCGTAGTTGGCTGAACTGTAGTAATTCGCCCGGGCGTGCTGGATCGTGTCCTGGTCCGACCAGGGAAAGCGGCGCCCGGCCGCGCCGCCGCGGGCCGCCTTTTCCCATTCCGCCTCGGTCGGCAGGCGATAGCCGTCGCCCGCGAAGTTGCACCTCCACGTGCCCGTATCATAGCAAGGCGTGCGGCCCTGAATCCCGCTCTGCCAGTTGCTGTACGCCGCCGCGCCGTACCAACTCACCAACGCCATCGGGTGATTCGCCTTGCCCGCAACCACGCCGAACGTGGTGCCATTCCACGTGATCCGGCTTTCCGAACTGCTCGTGGTCGTGTCGCAGTACGGGAAACTCGTCCCGCTGTTGAATTTGTACACCACGCCGCCGGTCACCGTGATCAGATTGCCTTGCGCCTCGGCCCAGTTCAGCGCATCGGCGTACTGCTGGTTCGTCACCTCGTAGCGGTCCATGTAGAACGCGCTGATGTTTGCGCTGTGAACGGGAAGTTCGTCCGTTGCCCCCTCGTCAAACGTGTCGCCCAAGTTGCACGGGCCGGCGGAGATCGGCACCATGCCGGGCGGCGTCGGGCCGGAACGGTCGTCGGCAATGACGCGGATCGTGTATTGACTGCTGAACGCCCCGGGCAGGTTGGTCGCGAAGTTCCAGGTGATGAGCTTGTTCCGCCCCGGCGTGATCCCCGAGCCGACCGCGCCGCTGACGGCCGTGATCGGCACCGTCCAGGTTGAGCCGCCGTCGCCGCTGCACTGAACCGTGATCGTGCAGGCGTCGCCGTCGGCGTCGGCCAGGTTGTAGCGGATGTCGACCCGTGTGGAGCCGTCGTTGCGCTGGGCGGCGGTGACGTTGCTGACGACCGGGGCGTTGTTCTGCGCCAGGGCGGCCAAGGGCGCGGACAGGAGAATCAGAACCGCAGGGCCGCTGCGTAACGGGGTCATGGATTCGCTCGTCGCAGAATGTGAGACGTATCTCTTTACCGCCTTGACCGGCCCACGCGAACGGTTGGGCTGATCCGGCCGTCGTCATGATACCGCCTCTCGCCGTCTGCAACGGGTTTTTCCGATGGTTTTTTCCCGGATCGATTGGCCTGGGGCGCGCCACGAGCGGAAGGCCGTCGACCGGTTCTTTGGCCGGCACTTCCGCGACGGCGGTCGCCACGGCGACTCGGCTGGCGCGAGCGGCGACGGCAAGGCGGACGACCAGGCCGAGCGGGACTAGGCCGAGCGGGGGCGGGTGGAACCAGCCGTTTTTTCCGCTGATAATTCGCCGCTCATGCCCCGAACCGCGGTCGAGCGGCCCCGCCGCGGCGGGCTGCCGTCCCGGCCCTGTCGGCGCGAAAGGAGAATGCCATGACTCTGGATGAACGCCTTGATCGGCTGGAGCGGGACCTGGAACGTGCCCGGCGTCGTTTCCGGTGGTCGGCCATCGTGACCGGTGTGGCGGTCGTCGGACTCGCGGCCTGGCTGCTGGCCGGGCCGAAGGGGTATGCGGCGACGGAGAAGATGCGCGGAACCCTGGAGGAAGTGCGAACGCGGCGGCTGGTGATCGAAGACGAGGCCGGCAAGGTCCGCGCTGGGCTGTACGTCACGAAGGACGGGGCGGCGCTGGGCCTGTACGACGAGGCGGGCAAGGGCCGTGCGTTGATGGGCGTGGCGAAGGACGGGGCGGCGCTGGGCCTGTTCGACGAGGCGGGCAGGGGCCGCGCGGGGATTGAAGTGACGAACGACGGGGCGGCGCTGGCCCTGTGCGACGAGGCGGGCAGGGACCGCGCGAGGATGAACGTGACGAAGGACGGGGCGGGATTGCACTTGGCCGACGGCAAGGGGACCGGTCGACTGGCTCTGGGCGCGTCGGCAATGAAAACGCCCGCCGGCAAGACCATCCGCCTTCCTGAATCGACGATCACGCTCTTTGGACCGGACGGCAAGGTGGTCTGGCAGGTGCCAAGAGATTAGGGCGGGGCCGCGGGCGGGCAGGTCCGCACCGCGGCCTTGGCCCAGTATGTGCAGGGCGGCATTGACCAATTGATTCCGCCGCGGCAATATCTGCTCGGTTTTCGGGACATGTCCGTCGAGGAAGTGGACGCAATCGAGAAGGAGGTCGGGGAGGGGTTCAAAGCCGAGGAAGAGACCGGCACGGCCCCACCGCCCGAGATTCCGCTGCAAGACCAAAAACCAATACAGGAGAATGTATGAACAGACCGGAACCATCCCCGATTAATTATGACTCGGATCAGCCCGCAAGCAATCAAGCACCAGAACCAGAACCAGAACCAGAACTAGAACCGCTCCGCATCCGCTTCAAGAACTGGCCATACAAAGGTCTGGAAGCAACGTATGACGGAGAAGACGGAACGTGGGAGTTTGAAGACGAGTCCATGCGGGAACTCCTGGACGCAAAGACTGACAGGTTGAGGTCCCAGATGCCTTATGCTGCCGATCCTGAGCAGGCGCTGGTATTGAGGGTTGCAGGGGATGGGATGATCGACGCGGAATTGGTCAATCCCCGGCCTCCGCCGCCCTACGATCCGAACAAAATCTACTGATGGCGCTCAATCCGTTTCAGGTCGACCCGTCCAGAACCACGGTGCTCCGCCGCGGCGGGCGGATATTGCGCAGCACGCCGAGCGCGAACAACAGCAGCGCGGCGGTGGCCGGCTCGGGGATGCCGTGGACGACCCAGGCCCGCGTGGCGCCCTGGAAGATGCCGCTTCCGACGATCGCCGTGCCGTCGCTGCTGATCCCCGTGGCCTCGCTGAGCACCCAGCCGGTGAGGTTGACGCCCAGCGTGGGCAGCCAGGCGTTGAGGTCGGCCATCCCTGCCGCCTGCGTCCAAAGGAACGCGCGATTGCCTGCGGCAGTGTTGCCGTACCCGACGACGGCCGCGCCGTCGCCGCTCACGCCGGAGGCCTCCGACCCACTCCCGCCCGGCAGGGTGCCGAGGTTGGCCATCCCCCCGGCGGCGGTCCAGCGGAACGCGCGGAAGCCGCCGCCCGCAATGGTGCTCCACCCGACCACGGCCGAGCCGTCGCCGCTCACGCCGGAGGCCTCCGACCCACTCCCGCCCGGCAGGGTGCCGAGGTTGGCCATCCCCCCGGCGGCGGTCCAGCGGAATGCGCGACTGCCGACGGCATACCCTATCGACCCGACGACGGCCGAGCCGTCGGCGCTCACGCCGTTCGCCGCCGACGACCACCCGCCCGACGTGCCGAGGTTCTGCATCCCCCCGGCGGCGGTCCAGCGGAACGCGCGATAGGCGCTTTCCCCGACCACGACTGACCCGTCGCCGCTCACGCCGCGGGCCTGCGAAAAACTCCCGCCCGGCAGGGTGCCGAGGTCGGCCATCCCGCCGGCGGCGGTCCAGCGGAATGCGCGACTGCCGACGGCATGCCCCATCGACCCGACGACGGCCGAGCCGTCGGCGCTCACGCCGTTCGCCGCCGACGAACTCCCGCCCGGCAGCAGGCCGAGGTTCTGCATCCCCCCGGCGGCGGTCCAGCGGAACGCGCGATAGGCGCTTTCCCCGACCACGACTGACCCGTCGCCGCTCACGCCGCGGGCGGACGACGAACTCCCGCCCGGCAGGACGCCGAGGTTGGTGATGGTCACCGCCGCGCGACCCGCGGCCCACCGCGGTGGGTCGCCCGTGGCGACCTGCCGGCCCGCGGCGCTCAGGCCCAACAGGTTGTCGGACCCACGCGCCTCCGCAGGGCCCGCCGCGGCGCACGCAGCGATCGCCAGGGCTGCCCACGCCGGCGCCAGGCCGCGGCCCGTTCGAAAACAGATACCGGATACGCGCGCCATGATTTCATCCTCCGCCGCGCAGAGCGGCTGTTGGGTGAGCATCCGTGCGGGGTGAACCGGCGGGTCGCCACGGGCGACCCATCGCGGCGGGCCGCGTCCGTGCGACGGCCGCCACGACGATGAAGACCATCGTACCGGATTGCGTTTGACGGCCGCTGGTGTTAGGGTTCGGCTTGCGTTCGGCGGCTGGCCCCCGCCGAGGCCGTCCGGCGACCGCGCACCACCACCCGCGCGGCGCTGGGCGGCGTCTGAGGTGGTGGACCATGTCGAAACACGCAGGACCCCGGCAAAAAAAAGTGCCGACCTGTCCGCCGACGCCCCAGCGGGTGAAGGCCGCGGAAGCCCGCAGGAAGGCGTTCGACAGGGTTGGGCCGACGCTCCACGAGCGGGTGGTGCTGACGCGACGCGGCAAGGACGTGGCGGCCGTCATCCCCCTGGACGACCTGGCCCGGCTGGAGGAACTGGAAAACGCCTCGGACGTTCGGGCGGCCCGCAAGGCGCGGAAGGAAAAGGGCGCGGTCCGGCTGGGCACGATCAAGGCCCGGCTCGGCATGCGGTAGCCGCGGACGAATGAAGCGTTACGCGGTGCAGTTGAAGCCGTCGGCGGACCGGGCGTTGCGGAAACTGCCCGTGGACGTGCAGCGGCGGATCGTGCGGGCGCTGGACGGGCTGGCGACCGGCCCGCGGCCGGATGGAGTCGTGAAACTGACGGGCGACGAAATCCTGTGGCGGATTCGCGTCGGAGACTGCCGGGTGGTGTATGCGATTCACGGCAAGCGGCTGACGCTCCTGGTGCTGCGCGTGGCGCACCGTCGGGACGTGAATCGAGGGCTATCGCAATGGCGACGACCTTCAAGCGGACCGGCTGCGGCCATCGCCGACGCGGACGATGCGGCGGGCTAAGAGCGTCTAACACAACCATCTTGTGGTACCCGCCGCGGCGGGTGCGTACACAGGCGAGACGCCTGTGCCACAGAATTGTTAGGCGGGCTAATGCTCGGAACCGCCGGCCCGCTACAACTCCGCGCGGTGACAGGCGAACCGGTGCGTTGACTGGCGAAAACGAGGCTGACGGGGCTCGAACCCGCAACCTCCGGCGTGACAGGCCGGCGCTCTGACCAATTGAGCTACAGCCCCGGAAATTCCGGGTCGCCTTCACGGGGTCGGGAAAGCGAACGACAAAGGGTATGAGGCGCGGGCGGGACTGTCAAGCCGGCCCGAATGAGGCCAATATTTCCGCCCGGATCGACAATACCCCGGTGCCGCCGTGATCGAGGCGGCGCGCGGAGACGGATCGTGCTCGAAGCCGTCGGCAAATACGTGGGCGGAAAGGTGGTGACCACGCTGTGCGTGATCGCTGTCGCCGGGGCAGGCATCTGGTTCTGGCGCCACCCGGAGGACCTGCGCGGCCTCTGGTCGGTGGCGAAACTGGCCCTCGCCTGGGTCGGACTGTCGGCCGCCCTGCCGTGGACGAGTTTCTTCATCATGCCGCGCGTCCTGCGGGTCGAGAGCAACCGCGCCGGTTACGCGCTGCTGGGCGGATATAGCGCCCTGAACGTCGCGTCGGCGCTGTGGCTGGCGGGCTGGAGCGTGCACGGAGCGCTCTCGTGGACGGTTCTGACTCTTGGTTTCGTCGCGGCCGGGGCGTATAATTACGTCGTCTGCGAATCGCTGGCGCGCCGCGCCGACGCGTAAAAGTCATCGACGCGCACCGGGAGGGTCCGACGTGATCGATCCGCAGGTCGGAGACCGCGTGAGCGAGTACGTCCTGTCGTCGCCGCTGGGGGCGGGCAGTTTCGGCCGGGTCTGGAAGGCGGTGCATCACGTCTGGAAGGACCGCGTCGTCGCCGTCAAGATTCCCACCGATCCGCATTACGTCCGCCATCTGCGGGACGAAGGCGTGGCCCTTCAGCGCCTGGAACATCCGAACATCGTCCGGGCCCTGGGCCTCGACCCGTGGGCCGACCCGCCCTACTTCGTGATGGAATATGTCGACGGTTGTTCGCTCCGGGCGCTGCTCGAGTTGCACCCGCGGGGCCTGCCCGTCGAGACGCTCGACGCCGTGTTGCACGCAATCCTTACCGCCCTCGCACACGCTCACGAACGCGGAATCTATCACCGCGACATCAAGCCGGAGAACGTCCTCGTCCGCGGCGCCCGAGGCGGCGACAGGCGTCCCGTCCGGTCGCCGGATGTCCGGTTGACGGATTTCGGCCTGGTCCGCGCGGAGCCGCGGCCGACCGGAAGTTTGGAACAGTCGGGAAGCATGGACGCCGCCGCCGCACGTCGACTGACCGGCACACTGGCCTACATGGCGCCGGAACAACTGAACGGCACGGAGGCCGACGCGCGGACGGACCTGTATTCGCTCGGCATCGTGCTCTTCGAAATGGCCTGCGGCGAGCGCCCGAGTGGCACGGAAACGCCCTGCGCCGTGCGGCCCGGCCTGCCCGGATGGGTGGACGAAGTGTTTACGCGGATGTACGCCCGGCGCGAGCGGCGTTTTTCGTCGGCACGAGAGGCGCTGGCGGCCCTGGCGTCATCGACCGGGCAGGTCTGGGGCCGGCCGGACGAGGCCGAATCGTCCTGCGACTCGTGCGGCGGCCCCACCATGGCGGACGACTGCTTCTGCATTCATTGCGGCACCGCTCTGGCCGATCCGGCCCGGTGTCCGGACTGCCGTGGCTACGTCGGGCGAGACGATCGATACTGCACCTTCTGCGGGGCGTCGCTGGCGGCGGCGTAGGCAAAGATGGGTCTTTTTGTAACGGGCTTCCTGGCACTGATTCCGCTCGTGATGCTGTTCCTCTTCGGGTCGGCATTCCTGTGGATCGTTAGAGGCGGGCCGTTCCGTTCCGACGACGAGTGGGAGGACCACCCGACGCACGAACACCGCCGCGGGCAGATCGCGGTCGAATCCCCCGTCTGCGGCGCGGCGGACTGCGGACATCTAAACCGACCGGCGGCTCGCTACTGTGCGCGATGCGGGCGGAGGTTGGGCTGACCCGTGGCAGCGGCCGAACGGACACCCGACGCCTTCCGCCGCCGCGCGGTCCAGGTGGAGCAGGAGTTTCTCGCGGCGGTCGAAGCGGGGCTGAGCACGCTTCGGCACCATCGGCTGATCGCCGGAACGCTGTTCCCCGAACCGGAACGGCGGGACAGTTCCGAGGCGGTCCACGCGGCCATGGTGGACCGCCGGATGTTCGGAAGTCAGGTAAAGAACAGCGTTCCGCGCGGCGGGATCATCGTCCAGCGCGGTTTTGTTCGGCGACTGCTGGTGTGGCGACGGCCCGCGTCCGTGACCATTGCAACGGTCCTTTCGCCGCCCGGACCGCTGCTCGACGGATCGCCGCCCGCCCCGGTGACGCTGGCGGAACTGACGGAGCACGTGCGGTCGGTCGTCGCGGGGGCGGCGATGCGCGCCCCGGCCCTGGTGGTGGTATGCAGCCCGGGCGGTTTCGCGCCCGAGGTCGGGCGCGTGCCGCTGGACATGCCCGGCGTTAAGGTCGTGCTCGTCGAGCCGAGGCCGGACGGGGGCTGGCGCTCGGCCGCCCTGTCGCGAAGCGTGGACGAGCGCCTGGTGCGGATGTTTGATCCGGAGGGAACGGCCGAGAAGTTTCGCCGGATTCGGCGCGAAATCGATGAAAACGCCCTGGACCTGCTGGTCGGAGGGCTGTCGGCGGGCCGACTGGCCGAACGGCTCGGGTTGCCCGCGCGGCTCGTCGACCAGGCGTTCGAAATGCGCTGCCGCGAGGACCCGGAGTTGCGGGTGTCGCGGCGGACGGGCGAGACGGTGCTGTTTCGCGGCGCGCCAATGGCCACCGCGCGGGAGGCAGGCGGGATGTCGTTGACGGACCGGATCCGGTCCCTCTTTTCGGGCAAAGGGGACGAGACGCGGAAGATCAACCTGCTGATTGAGCGGCGCACCGCGCTGGCCCAGAGGCGGGACCGCGTCTACGAGGACGTGGCCCGACTCGAGCAGCGAGAGGCCGCCCTGATGGACGAGGGCCGGCGGAACGAATCGACCGTTGCTCGCAGGCGGATCGCCGCCCAGGTGGCCCAGGTCCGCCGTGAACTGGCGCGGTGGAATACCACCGCGTCGATGCTCAACCAGCAGATCAACGTCATCAGCACCGACGTGCACAACCTCACGCTGTTGCAGCAGGGGCAGATCGCACAACTTCCCAGCGCCGAGGAACTCACCGAGCACGCCGTCGCCGCCGAGGAGATGCTCGAATCGCTCGCGGCCGACGCGAAACTGGTCGACGGTCTGGAGGCCGGCCTCGCCCAGGTGGCCACGACGGACGATGAAGCGGCCATCCTGCGCGAATTCGAGGCGGCCGATCGCTCCCGCCGGGCGGAATCCCCGGTCGCCGATGCGCCGGCGGCGAAGTCGGCAGCGCCCGCGGAGCCCGCCGCGCGCGAGAAGGCCGCGCGGGAACCCGGCCCGTCGCCCGCGGCCCAGCCGCAGACCGACCGACCCCAGGCCGAGGCGTGACGTGGGACTGTTCGGCTGGTTGTTACAGCGACCGCGTGCCCTATCGGAAATGACGCGCGCGGAACTGCGCCGGCAGGAGTTGCTGCTGGAGAAGGAGCGCCAGCGGCTGATGGGGCGCGTGGGGGATCTGGCTCGGAAAAAACAGGAGGTCTTTGAGCGCGGCGCAAAGGAAAAAACCCCCGAGGTCCGCCGGGCACTGGCCCAGGAGTTTGATCTCTTCACGACCGAACAACTCATGGTCGCGCGGCAACTCAACGTGCGGAGCAAGGAGGCCATCACCGTCGGGCGGCTGAGAATGCTCCGAGAGAATGCCGACCGCGCGAAGGCCACGGGCGGAAAACTGGGCCTGGTCGGCGCGCGAGACCTGCTGGCGCTCGAGAAACTGATCGAGACCGACGCCGTCACCGCCGAGATGTACCAGGAGCGGCTCGACACCATGCTGCGGGCGGGGACGGAACAGGGCGATTCGGGACTGACCGCGGCCGGCCGGCACGTCATGGAGGTGTGGGAACAGGTCGATGCCGGCGTCCTTTCGGACGCGGCCCGGGCGTTCGACGAGGCCGACCGCCGCGTCCGGCAGGAGAAGGCCGCGGAAGGCGCATAACGGAGCGAGTGATGTCCCTGTTCAAATCTTCCGAGGAGCGGCGGATCGAGCGCGACATCCGCATACGCCAGGGCATCCGGCGCATCGAGAAGGCCATCGCCGAGCAGAGCCGCTTCACCGACGAATTCGTGCGCAACGCCCAGCACGCCCGGCAGATCGGCGACCAGGCGCAATACGTCTTCATTCGCAATTCGCTGAAAAAGACCGCCGCGATCCGCCGGATGCTCGAACGCCAACTCCTCGCGGTCAAGAACGCACTCCTGATCAAGCGCCAGGCCGAGGCGAGCAGCGACTTCGCGACCGCGATGTCCACCATGGCCCGCGAGATCAGCCGCATGTTCGGCGAGACCGACCTGAACCAGACCCAACTGGAATGGGAAAAAGCGATGAGCCAGAGTCAGTCGATGGAGGAACGGATGACGATGTTCCTCGAATCGGTGGAGGACCTGGCGGCCTCCGACGCGGCCGCCGCACCCGCGGAGGCGGTCTCGGACCAGGAGATCGACGCCCTGGTCGACGCGGAGGCCGAGGCCGATCAGGCCCGCGAGGTCGAAAGACTCCAGTCTCTGCGGGCGGAACTGAACGCCCTCAAGACCGACGGGCAGAAGGAAATGAAGTAACGACCGGCGCCATTTATGAATACGAAGAGAATCGTTTGCGACGGCGCGAAGGTAATTGGGGCGCGCATCGCTGTGGCGCGAGTGAAGGGGGCGGCTGGCTCGCGGCAGATGCGATGACGATCGACGGTGATGGGGCTGGTGGACGATCGCCGACCATAAGATCGGAGGACATTGAAATGAGTCGTGGTGCCAGCGATGAAGACCGGATGCTCGGATCCTCAATGACTTACTCGAAAGTCATGGGCACTATTGCCGCCAGGTGGGACGTTCGAGCCCCCCCCCGTATACCAGGGAACCGAGATTCGACCTTTTGATTGACCTGATCGCTCGCGCGGTAAAGGAGAACTGCCGGCGAGCAGCCGACGAGACCCGCTTTCGAATTATGACGGAGTTGACGAAACAGTTTGACGACAGATTCCCGGACGGCTTCCACGTTGAACCCTTTGAAATCCATGTCAACACCGGCGGCGTCGGGACGATTACCATCCCGCGGTGGAATCCGAATCGACAAGCATAGCCCTGTTGGCATTCAGGCAATCAAGGTGATGACTGTCGATGGGACCACGCCGGCGAACACGACGCGCCGTCAGTCCGACTCGTCGCTCTCGGGTCGATACACGCGGACGCGGTGGGTTTCGATGATCCAGAGCATGCCGTCGATGGAGTCGGTCGCGAGTGCCCGAGTAAGCGCACGGACGGCCCGGTGGAGGTGGGCACGCGAGGCCCGGCGCGGCAGTCGCAGCACCGCGATGCCGGGGTATTCTGCCGGACGGAAGACGAACGGATTGGCGAAGTCGAGGTCTAGCGTGATCAGCGCGCGGCCTTCGACGCGACAGTGGTCGATCAAGGAGCGATCGCCGACGCCGGAATGCGCCTGCTCAAAGACCGTGGCGGCATCATGGCCAGCTTCGCGCAAAATCTCCGCCGAGCGGCTGCCGAGGTTTTCGTCGACCTTGATCTTCAATGGGCCGTCTCGGCTGGCAGTTCAACGTAGCGCTCGCGCGACATCTCCGCGCCGTAGGCGATGCACGCGAGGATATCCTCGCGCGTCAGGCCGGGATAATCGCGGAGAATCTCCTCGTGCGAGATACCCTCAGCCAGCATGTCGAGGATCAGAGAGACCCAGATGCGATGGCCGCGGATACAGGGTTTGCCGAAGCAGATCTTCGGATCGATCGAAATCCGTGAGAGCAGTTCGTCGTGAATCATTCCAGGCCTCCGTCCGGACCATCCAATGATTCTACCCCAAGGAGACCGGGAGGGAATCGGGATCGTGGCCTTGCTCGCGGCCGGGGAACGGTAGTGTCCGCCACGTTTGCCACGTTTGAACGCCTCAAGGATAAGGGGCTGGCCGCCTACCGGTCGGGGGAGTACGCCGCCGCGCGGAGTTACCTCGTCCAGGCGGCCGAGGCCTTGGTTTCACTGGCGGAGAAATCGACTTCCGAAAAGACCCGCGCGCAGCACGAACTGCTGGCCCGCGAGATGATCGAACTCGCCAAGTCCTGCGACCAGCGCAGGGCCGGCCCGCGCCCCGCCCGCCAGAGGGAGGACGACGACGGCTTCGCCCGCCCCTCCGACTGGGTCGTGCGCGAAAAACCCACCGTCCGGTTCGCCGACATCGCCGGCCTGGACGATGTGAAGCAGCAGATCCGGCTGAAAATGATCTACCCTTACAGCCACCCGGAACTGGCGACGCGCTACGGTGTCTCGGTCGGCGGGGGGCTGCTGCTCTTCGGGCCGCCCGGCACCGGCAAGACCATGATCGCCCGCGCGATGGCGGCCGAGATTGACGCCGCGATGTTCGTCATCTCCCCGGCCCAGATCCTCAGCAAGTGGGTCGGCGAGGCCGAGCAGAACGTGCGGAAACTGTTCGACGCCGCCCGCGCCGAATCGCCGGCCATCATCTTCATGGACGAGATCGAAGCCCTCGTGCCGCGGCGGCGCGACTCGCAGTCCTCCGTCATGACCCGCGTCGTGCCGCAGATTCTTCAGGAACTCGAGGGCTTCGACCGCGCCGCCGGGCGTACGATCCTGTTCCTCGGCGCGACGAACGAGCCCTGGGCGCTCGATCCGGCGATCATGCGACCGGGACGCTTCGACGCAAAGGTTTACGTACCGCTTCCCGACGCGCCGGCCCGGCACCGGCTGCTGGAACTCTACCTCGGTCCGAAACCCCTGGCCGACGACGTCGACTTCGCCGAGTTGGTCACGCTCCTGGAGGGGTTCAGCGGCGCGGACATCCGGGCGGTGGCCGAGCGGGCGGCGGCCATCCCGTTCCTGGAGGCGGTCGGCGGCAGCGCGGCGCGCCAGGTCACGATGGCCGACCTACGCCGGGCCGTCACCGACGTCGGTCCCTCCGTGCGCCGGCCGGACCTCGCCAAGTTCGAATCGTTCGCGGCCCTGAACTGAGCGGTCCTGCGGCAAACCGCCGGCAGGGGAAGCCGCGGCCCCGCGCACAGGGTAGAATCAGGGGGCAACGGGAGCGTTACAATCTCCGGGGCCGCGGGAGGAGGGCGGCGATCGTGTTCTGGGTTGCCGGCGAACCGGGACCGGGTCTGCGGCGGACGCGCCGACGCGGCGCGGAGCGCTTTCCGCCGCCGTTCGGAATCTCCGAGGACGGCCGGCGACTCCTGGCGACCGCGTCGCTGGTCGCCGCATGGCTCGGACATCGGCGGGTCGAGGTCGCACACCTGGTCTGGGCCTTGACCTTCCTGAAACGCACGGTCGCGGGCGCGGTGTTGTCCGAGATGACGAACAACCCGGATCGGGTTGTGGCGGCCGCCTCGTCCTTTCTTCCCTCGGGACGACGCCGGCCCGTCCGCAACGCGAAATGGTCGCCTTGGCTCAAGGGGCTGCTGGCGGACAGCGCCGAAATCGCGGCGGCCTATCATGCCCCCCGCGTCAACAGCGGGCACTTGGTCCTGGCGCTGTTGGCCGAGGGCAGCGGCCTGCTGCGACGGATGCTCCGGTCGGCCGGTCTGGACCCGGAGGTCCTGCGTCGGCGGCTTGTCGATCGAATCGACGCGCTGGAAGACGAAACGTGCGGCCGCGTTCATCGCGACGACGATCTCTCGTTCCTGCGCACCCAGGTCCTGGCGGCGCGTCGAACCATCGCCGGAGGCCGCGAGCGGACGGCGCTTTGGGCCGGACCTGAAAACCGTCACCGCGGGTGCCGGCTCTGCCGCGAGCCCAATCCGCCCGAGGCGCGGTACTGCCGATCGTGTGGAACATGCCTCAACGCGCGCACCGCGGGCGGCCGCTCGGTGCTGGAGGCCTACCTCTGCATGGTGTCCGAAGGACAGGAGCATTTCGGCCGTCCGGGCGCCGGACCCGGGGCGGCGCTCGCCTGCTTCCGCGCCGCGCACCGGCTGATCCGCGACGACCCGCGGGCCCTGTTGGGCATTGCCCGCGCGCACGCGGCGATGGGACATCGCGCCCGCGCGTTGCGCTTTTATCGCAGGGTGCTCGAACGCGATCCGGCCTGTGCGGCCGCCTGGGCCGGGGGCGCGGATTGTTTTGATCGTTATGCGTTTCTGCGCCGGGCCCGCTGGCTTACGGCGGCGGCCGCGCTGCGTCCCCACGACGCGGCCCTGAAAGAGCGGCTGGCGTACTACGTCCGCCGTCTGCGCTGGTGGGAACGGTGGTTCGTGCCGTCCGAGCGGCGGGCGGGGGTTCTTGGATGATGCGACGATGCGTCGAACAGCCGGTCGAGGACCGCGCGGAACCATCGCCGCCGGCGGCGGTTCTGGTGGACTGTGGCGAGCCATTCGGCGACGGGTTGATTCCGCCCGGTTCCGCCGCGCTGCTGATCGGCGCGGAGGGTTCAACGGCGCCGCTTCGCGCCGGCGATGAACTGCCGCGTCGCCGCGGGGTCGAGGCGCTGGTTTATGACCTGGGACCGATGATCGTCACATTCCGCGTGGCGGGCCTGCGCAGCGCCGACGGATTCGAGGCCGAGGCCACCGTCGACGCGCCGCTCGGTGTCATCCCCGAACGCGCGGAGTTGCTCGCCCTGCGGCGGGCCCTCCTGGGACGACCGGGCCGGTTGACGGCGCAGGACATCGCCCGGCATTTCCAGCCGCTCGCCGCGCGCGCGGCGGCCCAGGCCGCGGGCCGCGCCCCTATCGAGGACCTGTGCGGGCCCGCGGGCGCCTCATCGCTTTCGGCGGCGGTGGCCGACGCCCTTCAACCCGATCTGTTCGCGGCCGGACTGGAATGGCGCGGCCCCGCGCGGGCAGTGGTTCATTCCCCCGCGTGGACGGAACACCTGCAGGAAATGCGGATCACCGAGTCGCGCCGGCGGCAGGCGGCGCGGGATGTGGAGTTGCGCGAGGCCCTCGATGCCGCCCGGGCGCGACACCTGACGCACCTCGAAGCGCTGCTGGCGCAGTTGGACTCGTGGCGCACGCGCCAACCGTCCCTCACGCTTGCCGAATTGCTCCGCGGCTTTGACCCCGCGCTGCGCGGCGACCTTTATCGCGGGCTGCTGGCCCTCTCGGCCGCGCGGCGGGCCTTGCGGACGGTCTTTGTGGTGGCGGGAGATTCGCTCTGGTCGTGCGAGCCCGGCGCCGGGTCGCCGCCGCGGCGGGTGGAAGCATTGCCCGACGATGCCGGACCGCTGCGGTCCGTCCGGTTGTTGGCGAACGGGTCGCGGTCCTGTCTCGCGCTGGGCGCCGCCGATACCGTCCGCCTGCGCGATGTACAGGGCGGGCCATGGCAGACCTATCGCTTCGCGCGCGGTCCGGTCCCGAGGCGCGGGGTGAACAGTGCCGCGATCGTCGCGGATCGGCTCTTCGCGTCGCACTCGGAAAGGGGGCTGGTGTCGTGGCCGCTGGAAGGCGGCGATGCCCGGCCGGAACTGCCCGACCTGATCGCCGGCCGTTCGCCCGTTCGCGACGTTCAATCCGACGGTGAGGGCGGCCTCTGGTGGGGGGCAGGCGACCTCCTGATCGGTTGGCGGCCCGCCGAAAAATCCCCGCCGCGAGTCCGTCGACTCACCGCCCGCATCGAGACCGTGGCCCTCGGCGGCGACTATGTGTTCGCCGGACTGGACGATGGCCGCATCCTGCGTTGGGATCGGCGCGGTCCGCCCGACGCGCAGGCCGTGACCGTTCGAGCCCCGACCGGCGAGGCCGCCCGGTCGCTCTCGTACGGCGACTCGGCGGGACTGCCGCGGCTGCTGGTCGGCGACGGCCGGCCCATGCTCGACCTGTTGGTCGCCGACGACAACTACCGAATCGAGTTCCGCGCCGAGGAACCCCTCCGGTACGGCTGGATGACGGACGACTATGTGGTCGGCGTCCCCGAGCGCCGCGACCGCGTTTTGCTCTGGCCGATGGGGGATCCGCAGCGCCCCGGTGGCATGATGCCCATTGGGCGGCTCAGCGGGCATTTCATCCAGGACGCGGCGCTGTGGGCCGGCGTCCAAGGTTAGGCGAGAATCGCCTGGGTTCCACCGCGGCCCCGCCGCCGACGGAAGGTTGCACGCATGGCCGGACACAGCCACTGGGCCAAGATCAAGCGCAAGAAGGCGGTGACGGACCAGCGCCGCGGCCGGCTCTGGAGCAAACTGGCCCGCAACATCATCGTCGCCGCGCGCAAGGGCGCGGACCCGGCCGACAACCTCTCCCTGCGCTATGCCATCGACGCCGCGCGGGCCGAGAACATGCCCGCGGATACGATCGACAAGGCGATTCGCAAGGGCTCGGGCGAACTCGGCGCGACGGAATATGTCGCCGCGGTCTACGAGGGCTACGGACCGGGGGGCGTGGCCGTGCTCGTCGAGGCCCTGACCGACAACCCCACCCGCACGGCGCCCGAGATCCGCAAGGCCTTTGAGCGCCACGGCGGAAATCTGGGCGCAATGAATTGCGTCTCGTGGATGTTCAAGCCGCGCGGGGTCTTCACGGTAAATGTGGCCGACGTGGACGAGGACCGGCTGATGGAAATAGTCCTCGAGGCCGGCGCGGACGACCTTCAGAACCAGGGCGACGTTTACGCCGTCACCTGCGAGCCGGCCGCCTTCGAGTCCGTTCGCACCGCCCTGACGGCCGCCTCCATTTCCGTTCAATCCGCGGAACTCACCCGCCTGCCGGACGCGGCACTGGCCGTCGACGTGGAGGCCGGGCGTCGCGTCATCGCGCTGATCGACGCACTGGAAGAGAACGACGACGTGCAGAAAGTGCACACCAACTTCGAACTCTCCGAGCAGGCCGCCGCGGAATTCGGTGCGTAACGCCGGTGCAAAGTTTGCCGGATGACGGCCGGATTCAGCCCGGCGGCGAACGGCCGTCGGCCGCGGGATTCACCTCGTCCGTCGGTCGGGCCGATACTCCATCGGATTGCCTCGTCGCGCCGGAGCAGGATCCATGCATCGACCGCAATCGCTCGGTCGAAGCGAGACACGCCGAGACCGCGCCACAAGCGTCGGCCCGCGCGGCCGCCCTTCGGGTGACGCCGCACCGCCCGCTTTCTGGGCGCGGCACCTCGCCGAGTTTCAGGATTACCTCAGGTCGGAATGCGGTCTGGCCGACAACACGCTGCTCGCCTACGGCCGCGACCTGCGCGAGTTCATCGCCACGCTGGATTCCCGCGGGATCGCCCGCCCCCGCGACCTAAGCCACACCGCGGTCCAGGCCCATCTCATCCGGCTCCAGGGCCGGCAGATGTCCCTGGCCACCATTGCCCGCCACCTCGCCGCGATCAAGGTCTTCCTTCGCTTTCTGCACGCCCGCGGCGTGACGCCTTCCAACTTCGCCGACCAGATCGAGACCCCGCGCAAATGGCGCCGCCTCCCGGACACGCTCCACCGCCGCGAGGTCCGCCGTTTGCTCGCCGCCCCGGACCCCGCTCATCCGTTCCACCTGCGCGACCGGGCGCTGCTCGAACTGCTCTACGCCACCGGCCTGCGCGTGTCGGAGATCGCCGGGCTTTCGCTCGAAGATGTCAACCTCGACGTCGGCTACGTCCGCTGCCTGGGCAAGGGACGCCGGGAGCGGATCGTCCCGATCGGTCAGGCGGCATTGCAGGCGCTGCGCGACTATCTCGGGGAATTGCGTCCCGCGCTGGTCGAGGGCCGCGCGTCGCAGCGCGCCCTGTTCGTCTCCCGCGCCGGAAGGCGGATGGACCGCACGAACATCTGGCGTCTGGTCGCGCGGACCGCCGTCCAGGCGGGTTTCCCCCGCGGCGTCAGTCCGCACACGCTGCGGCACTGCTTCGCCACGCACGTCCTGACCGGCGGCGCGGACCTGCGCGTCGTTCAGGAACTGCTCGGCCACGCCGACATCGCCACGACGCAGATCTACACCCACGTCGATTCGTCGCGCCTCAAGGACGTGCACCGCCGCTACCACCCCCGGCCGTGACCCCTGCCGGCCCGGCCGCCCTCAAGCCCTTGGTGTGAGGTGTGAGAATCCACGCTCGCACGACCGCGGTTGCTTGTGCGAGAATCTCTTCTCGAAAATGAGTCGCAGGAAAGCGCTGTGCCCGTCAGTTGGCCAGGGCGGCGGCGAAGGGCTGGATGTCGTCGCCGTTGACCTGGCCGTCGCCGTTCAGGTCGGCCCACCTACAGCCGGGGCCGTTCGCGTCCGGCCCCAGCAGGCAGTCGAGGAAGAAGTAGACGTCGGTCGTGTCGACCACGCCGTTGCTGTCGTAGTCGCCGGACCCGTCGGCCGGGATCGTGCCGTAGCGGATGTAGTCCCATTTCGTGGTGCTCGGCAGGTACCACGACTTGGCGCGCCATGCGATAACGCCATCACTTAGATTCAAGATGGCCTCTGGCACGCCAGTCGCCGCAACTTGGCCGTCAATGTACCAGGTGAACAGCTGCGCTGACCTGATCTCCAGGTAGTACGTATGTGGAATGCCTGGTGCAATGTCCACCCAAACGATCGGAATGAAATTATCTTGTATGAAGCGAACTTGATCGCGAGCAATCGTAAAGTGATAGCTGACGCCTGTGGAGCTGCTGGCGATGACGATCGCCGCCGGCGCGGTACCGGTTATTTCCGATCTATCTCCCGTCGTTTCAGCCCTCCATTGGAAAAACAATGCGCCCTGATCGAACGATTGGTTCAACGAGCGGGTAAACGATTCGCGTTGCCCGTTGGGGGGTGGAGACCCCGCACACTGTTCGACCGCCTGAACGTACCAACTGTTTTCCAGGAAGCGGATTGGATCACAATAAGTGGATCGAGCCCAGCCCTCGGCCTCCGGAATGTTTGCACCCTCAAATAGAACAACGTCTGCAAGCGCAGCGGTACCAAAAAGTAACGGTATCAAAGCCGCCGCGAGGCATCTCACGCCGTTTATTCTCTTGACAAGATCAGGGGGGGCCACAATGCTTCACCATGCAGTCGATCGTATCGGCGTCGGGCGACGATTGCAAGCCCCTCGAACCCTTTCAGAAGGGAGGACACACATGCAAACAAATCTTTGCTTGATCGCTGCGTTGGTGATAATCTTTGGGTCCACCGCGCTGGCCACACCGCCGACGATCCATGTCGAGTGGAGTGAGCAGGACCCGCCAGAAAGTCCATTCGATTATGTAATCGACACCTCGGATCCTGATTACCCAAACATTGAACTCAAGACCGGCAGTCTCACCTGGCGCGTCTGGTCCACCGACCCCGACAACCCCAACGAGATCGGCGATATCGGGATCATCTCCTGCCCGCACCCGGACAACTTCGCCGTCAAACTCGTCGGCGACGGGGCCGACGCCGGGGCGCGGCACTGCAAGGGCATCGTCCTCGATCCGCAGGGGTCCGGCAGCGAG
>Ga0187893_10003488_pt1 | contig 31808 bp, 20 predicted proteins | sample MA1701074metaG_FD_139574 | JGI IMG/M metagenome (GOLD analysis project Ga0187893, IMG submission 139574) | White microbial mat communities from a basaltic lava cave in the Kipuka Kanohina Cave System on the Island of Hawaii, USA - MA170107-4 metaG ...
AACCGAAGCAGGTGCGGTGAAGGGAGAGTACACTAAAAATTATTCAAACCCACTCCTTAAGCTTTACGAAGCATATATGGACACTGCATTTACCACGCACACTTATTCGCATACCACCATGGGATTTTTCAATGACATTGTGGATATGCCCAACCAGTATGATTATTCATTGGATTTTTTCAAAAGATTTTATCGTCCTGAATATGCTACCATTATTGTGGTTGGCGATGTGAAGCACGATCAGGTATATCGTTTATCGGAACGCTATTTCGGAAGCTGGCAGCCGGGAAATTATCAGGCGAAAATCCCTGCTGAGCCAGCACAGAAGGAAACGAGGATAATTCATCAGCAGGTTCCGAAGTTTCCGCCTCAGCTTACATTATTGTTTAAGTCGCCAGCTTACAACGATTCAGACAGGGATGTTGCTGCTTTGTCGCTGCTAACCTCTGTTGTGGCTTCCGAAAAATCGCCACTGTATAAAAAGCTTGTTATCGAAGAGCAGAAAGTGCGCGAGCTTCAGTCACAATTCTTTTTTACGCGCGATCCGTACCTGATGTCCTTTGATGCAACGCTTGTAAAAGAAGAGGATATGCAATATGTAAAAGATCAGATCATGAGTACAGTGGAGCAGCTTAAAAAAAATCCGGTTGATGAAAAATACCTTGCAGAAATCAAATCGCGTTCAAAATACGGTTTTGCCATGCGGATGGATAATCCGGATGCCATTGCCAATGCGCTTTCCTATTTTACCTGGCTGTCGGGGGATCCGGAGTCGCTGAACAGATATTATTCCGTGCTGTCTTCCATCACCCCGCAGGAGGTTTCCAATGCAGCCGTTAAATATATTGTTCCTTCATCCATGTCCATTGCAACCATCAGCTCACAGGAAAAACAAAGCATTAAATGAAAATAAAAAAGAAAATTATGAAGAATTTTTTAGTTTCTCTGTTAATTTTTTGCCAGCCGTTTTTGCTTTCTGCCCAGCAGAAGCCAAAGCCGGGAGTACCTGCCACCCAAGCTCCAGCGCAACGTCCGGTGATGAAAGCGGAACCAGCCGCCATTAAAAGTCCCCCTGTTTCAGCACAGCCGAAAAATGTGGTAGAGTTATTCCTTCCCAAATCCGATAAAATTGTTCTGAAGTATATGTTCCGAAACGGAAGTATGTGTGATCCGGCCGGACTGGAAGGGCTCACCTTTTTATCTGCAAACCTGGTTTCGGAAGGCGGAACAAAAGAAATGATCAGCACTCAGGTAAAGGATTTCTTTTATCCCATGGCTGCCGCATCGTATGTGACGGTTGATAAGGAAGTAACGGTTTTCACTTTTGAATTTCCGAAGGATTTTACAGAAAAAGTTTATTCTTTAATTAAAGGGCTCCTTTATTCCCCCCGGTTCGCAGAAGATGATTTTGAACGGCTGAAATCCAATCAGCAGAATTACATTGATGAAGTGATCCGCTCATCGAGTGATGAAGAATACAGCAAAAAAGCACTTGAAGAGTACTTATTCTCAGGCATCCGCTATTCGCATCCGAAACAGGGGTATTCAGCCAGCATTAAAGAAATTACTCTGCAGGATGTAAAAGAGCATTACAAAATGTTTTTTACCAATAAAAATCTGACCATAGGTATTGCCGGGAATTACAGGAAGGAATTTATTGCCGAATTGGTAAAAGATGCTGATTTGATTTCAGGAATTTACCCGCCACTCCCTGAGCTGGAATTTCCGAAAGCTCCTGATGGCATTTCTGTCAAAATTATTTCAAAGAATGGTGCTTTAGGATCGGCAATTTTTACAGGCACATCGCTTGAAATTACACGTGCGCATGATGATTTTGCTGCTCTGATGATCGCCAATTCATGGTTGGGAGAACATCGCAAATCTTATTCGCGGCTTTATCAGAAAATTAGGCAGGACCGTTCGATGAATTATGGAGATTATTCCTACATCGAATGGTATGAAAACGGAGGGGGCAATATGCTTCCTCAGCCGGGATACCCGCGATCGGTAAATTATTTTTCCATCTGGATCAGACCGGTTCAGACAGCCGAAGGATTGAAAAAGCAATATGCTGAATTGAGCAATATTTCCATCGGGCATGCTCATTTTGCATTGCGGATGGCCGTACGTGAAATGGAACTGCTTGTGAACAACGGAATGACAGAATCTGATTTCCAATTGACACGCACTTTTCTAAGGTCCTACATAAAGCTCTATGTACAGACACCCTCAAAGCAACTTGGTTTTCTGATGGACAGCCGGTTTTACGGTCGAAAAAATTATATTGAAGAAATGGATACCCTTCTCGCCAATGCCAAGCTTGAATCGGTGAATGAAGCGATGCGCAAATACTGGAAACCGCAAAATATGTATGTTGCCATTGTAACCGATGAGTCCGAAGCTGATTCGCTGCGTACTTCACTGGTTTCAGGCAGCCCTTCACCAATGAGTTATTCCGATGCTTTGCGGCAGGTGCTTACCGATGAAATTAAAGCGGAAGATGATGTAGTTGCCGGCTATCCTCTTAATGTTACATCTGTAGAAGTAGTTGCTTCCGAAACCATGTTTCGCAATAAACCGGAATGAATTAATGATTTCCATTTATGATCAGGAGCAGCAAGGATATCCGAAATATTGTTGCTGCCTTCCTGCTTTTCATTTATGGAAGCGTTCTTATCCCGACATTTCTTATCAGTTTTCAAAGCGGTGCACACGGGATTAACCTGATTCCGATCATGATTTTTGTGCTCCTATTTGCTTTTGGTGCCGCCATTTTGTTTTATTATTTTAAAATCAAAATCCGGTTTCCGTTCCGGATGCTTATTTACATATTACTCCTTTCGGGAATAAATATGATTCTATGGGTGACCATTTGTGAAGGAACTTTTATTTTCAGAGATTGATGCAGTATTCATCTTTCAAATCCATTTTTCAGGATCTGAAATAGTAGAAATAAAGCGCTCCCGCTTAAAGTTTTATTCACTTTTTTGTTGTTGATAAAAAAAGCAAAACATGCAGATTCAACTCATAGGCAGGATATTTTTGTAACATCAAAAATTTTCACCTAAATGAAAAATATTCACCGTGCAATTGCAGCGCTTTTGCTATTGATTGGATTTCTAAATAAACCTGCTCACGCCCAACTCACTGTTGACTTTACCGCATCCGTTACGCAGGGATGCGCTCCCATACAGGTTAATTTCACTGATTTGAGCTCAGGTGTTCCATCGCCTAATTCATGGATATGGACGTTTGGAAACGGCAATTCATCAACTTCGCAAAATCCATCTGCTACCTACTTCACGCCCGGCACATATAACGTAAAGCTGGTTGTATCCAACGGAATTCAGACAGACTCCATTATCAAAGTAAATTATATAACCGTATATCAAAACCCTACAGCACAATTTACCATTTCTCCACCCAATCCGTGCATCAGTAGCTTGGTTACATTTACATCAGGAACCATCTCAGGAGGGGCGCCCGTAATTTCCTATTCATGGAGTTTTGGCGATGGGAATGTTGCAACCACTACTACTGATACTATTAGCCATAATTATTCCTTTGCCAATGCTTTCCCGGTAAATTTGATCGTTACGGATTCAAACGGCTGCAGCGATTCGTATGATACCACTATTGCAGTTTCCCCCAATCCAGTTGCATCATTCACACCTTCACCTGGTTTTTCCTGTACAGTTCCGGCAACTATTTCATTTAATAACACTTCGCAGGCATCGGGCGCTGTTTCATACCAATGGTATTTTGGGGATGGGGGCACATCCAATCAGCAAAATCCGCAACATACTTATACTGCTGGAGGTACCTATTATGTATCGCTGGTAGTAACACAGAACAGCGGCTGTCGTGATTCGATGGTTAATCTTACGCCTCTTTACATTGGCGGCCCCGTTCTCGATGTGCATCAAAGTGATACAGTGTTTTGCGTTTATGATTCTGTTCAATTTTGGTTTTTCAGCAGCACGCCTCCGGTTTCATATCAGTGGAACTTCGGGGATGGAACCACCTCAAATGCTTCGCCTGTTTGGCATACTTTTCCTTCAGCAGGTCAATACGCAATCACAGTAACATGCACTGACATAAATGGATGCATTGGTACGGAAACAATTAATGTAATTGTTAATCCGCAGCCAGTTGCAAATTTTAGTCCTCAGAATGTTTTGACGTGTCTTTTGCCTGCAACCATACAATTTCAGGATAGTTCAATCGGAGCGACTACATGGAATTGGAATTTTGGAGACGGAACCAATTCAAACCTGCAAAATCCTTCTCATACATTTGCGTTCAGCTCCGCTTATATTGTAAATCTGATTACAACCAATCAGTTTGGATGTACAGATACTTTTGCGGGCACGGTGGCAATAGATCCGCCTAAAGCTGGCTTTGACATATTGCCAAAAAGCGGCTGTGTTCCATTAAATGTTTTATTCAGCAGTACAAGCAGCGCCATTGAACCCATTTCTCAATATACCTGGAATTTCGGTGCAGGTCAGGGCTCGCAGGTTACGGCTTCTCCCTCAGCAAGCCATACCTACAGCACACCCGGAACTTATATAGTTTCCTTGATAATTGAAACCACCTCCGGATGCAGAGATACCATCATTGATTCGGTCCGCGCAGGAGATCATGTTATTCCATCTTTTACATACAGCGATGACACGGTTTGTTACAATACTCCGGTGATGTTCACTTCAACAACGGTGGGAGCAAACGAATGGCAATGGATTTACGGTGACGGAACAAGTGATACTACCATTGAAAATCCCACGCATATTTTTGCAGACACCGGAACTTTTACCGTAACTCTTATTGCCTGTTACAATGGCTGCTGCGATACGCTGGTGCAGCAGTTGATTATTACAATTCTTCCCCCTATTGCCCGGTTTGCATTTGCTCCTCATGACTGTGATAAGCCGTATGAGATCACAGTGATCAATACTTCTGTTGAATCCGACTCATCGGTTTGGGATTTCGGAGACGGCACCATTCTTTCTTCCAATGCTTCGCCCATTACACATGTGTATGCTGCACGGGGGGTGTATCCGGTTAAGCTTATTACTTATAATTTCACCACAGGATGTATTGACTCGATGATCGTCACACGGGTTGTTACGGATCCTGTGGCAGGATTTATGGGAAGTCCTCTCAGCGGATGTTATCCGCTTCAGGTAGCAATTTCGGATACATCCATTGACGGATATACTTATTTTTATTCGTTCGGGGATGGTAGTGATACCACCGGGGTTTCTTCTATCAGTTATGTTTATGCTTTTCCCGGATATTATTCCCTGATGCAGATAATTACAGATGTTTATGGTTGTCCGGATACGATGATAAAAAATCAATATGTTCATGTTTATGGTCCCACGGCCGGCTTTATTAATTCTCCCAATTCCGGCTGCCGCCCCCTGACTGTATCTTTTACTGATACTACAGTATCCGAATATCCTGTAACTACATTTATCTGGAATTATGGTGACGGAACAATTGATACAGTAACCAGCGCCAGCACATCACACACCTACAACCTGAGCGGAAATTTTACAGTCAGTCTTATCGTGATTGATTCGCTGGGATGCAAGGACACCCTCATTAAACCGTTTTTAATAACTGTTACCAAACCAGTTCCTGCAATGACCGTGGATACTTTTGCCTGCCGAAACGAAATAATTGCCTTCAACGGAACAGGATCGGCTTATTCAGGACCTGCTACCTTTTACTGGAATTTCGGTGACGGCACTCTTGATACTACCAATGTTCCCTCCAACACACATGCATATTCCAGTGACGGCACCTATGTGATCACATTTAAAATCACAGATGTGAACGGATGTGATTCTGTTATTTCAAAAACCATCCGGATAGAGCATCCGTTTGCTTCATTTTCATTTACAGAAATGCCGGGTTGCCGATCCAATCCTGTTGTTTTAACAAATACCTCAACCGGTACCGGACTTACATCTGCATATTGGGATCTGGGCAATGGCGCCATTTCCACGAATTTCGGAACCGCTTCTTACAACTACAGCATTCCGGGAACTTATACCGTTTCACTGATTGTAACCAATTCAGCAGGGTGCACCGATACAGCCATTCAGAACAATGCAATTACAGTTCCAGGTCCTGTAGGCACTTTTTCTTTCGCACCACAATCAGGGTGCATTCCTTTAAATGTTACTTTTAATATGTCAAGCCCCAATTCCCAAAGTTTTGTTCTTGATTTCGGAGATGGAGCAGTACAGACATTTCCTTCCACCACCACAACGGTTCAACATACATACACACAGAATTTCAATGTGATTCCGCGGCTTATTCTGCAGGTAATTTTACCCGATTCATCCGTTTGCAAGGATACGCTTACAGCAGGCACGCTGGATGTTTATACCGGTGTGGATGTAACCATTGTTGCTGATGGTGACACCGCAGTTCAGGTAATTGAAGTTACGCAAGGGCAGATCGTACAATTATCATCATTCAGCCCGAATGCAACCGGGCCGTTCACTTATGGATGGACCCCTTCCGCAGGATTGAGCGATCCGGATATTCAAAATCCGACACTTCAGATTCAGGGAGGAACCGGAACCGAACTGTATTATTATGCGATGATAACCGATGGGGGCGGATGCCAGGGGATAGATTCCATTCTGGTAAGAATTGTGGATTGCAACGAAAAAGCAGAAGTGTATAATGTGTTTACTCCGAATGGTGATGGCAATAATGATGAGTTTGAAATAAAATATCCTTGCTATGATAATTTTCTGCTCCTGATTTATAACCGCTGGGGTCAAAAAATTTATGAAACCTCAAATCCTGATGTCCGGTGGAAGGGATTGACTTCGAATGGTAAAATAGTTCCGGACGGCACTTATTACTGGATACTGACAAACGGAACCGGAAAGCGCAACGGATTTGTGCAGCTCATTCGAAAATAAAATTAAAACGAGAGAATTACTCCTGCAGTTTTGTTTACAGGATTCATCAGGGGGAATAATTGAACTTTCTTTTTCGAACTTTCCATTGAACCCGGTATTTTGTCAGCAAACACAGGAGGACTGATTCTCCCTTTCCTCACTGCAATTTTCGCAAAGCCATAACCAATAACCATTCCCAGCGGATAATCGCTGATCCAGTGAACCCCGTTATTTACCATCGAAAATCCGAGCATGGTACATAAGCCAATCCCGACAGGTTTTATCCATCTTTTTTCCGGATAATTTTCAGATACTACCGTTAACGCAGCAAGGGTGGCTGCAAGGTGTCCGGTAGGAAATGCATCATAATTAGGAACATTCCTTGCATATTCAAGCTGATTCGGGAAAAACCGCCATACGCCACCTCGTGTATCAGCAGTGAACGGACTTTCTCTTCCGGTAATATGTTTTATCACCTGAATCATCATACCGGCTCCCAACATGGCTTCCACCATTTGCGATGCTGTTTGTTTTGCACGGTTATCATGGTTGATTTTTCCATACCCCCAGATGCCGCCCACCAGACCGATATGAAATAATCCATCTCCTAGAAAATACATAGCGGTATTCAGATTAGCCGGAACATAAACAGGAAGAGGAATTTCATCTCCTTTGTAGTTAAAGCTGAAATCAATAATTGCAACCTGCTTGTTATCGCCCGGAATTCCGATTTTTCTGCCGAATCGCTGCGTTTCATCAAGAATAGTCTGATCGTAAAAAATCATTGCTGTAGTGCTTGCCGCAACCACACCAAGTGTTATCAGCCCCTTTTTTGTAACCGTTGCCTTGAAAAATTCCTTGTTGTCCGGTATATAGTTTTTTATCCACATAAATGGTTTCGGCTTGGCAAACCAAAGCTCGTACGGTGTTCCGGCATTATAAACCGAAGTGTCCGGATATGACCGGTTGATGCTCTCAGCATTTCGCTGAGCGGAAAGCTTAAAAGAAAAAAACAGGAGCGGAATAAAAATTATAAAATGGACAGGTGAAATCATAAATTTTTTAATGGCGCGAAATTCGGAAAAGCAATTTTTAATATGAAAAATAATCAGGCATATTTGAATATCGGAATAAAAATATTCTGGAAAAATCCTTCAATGGAGAATTGTAGTTCGTGTCTGCATATTTTATTACAGCTTGATGCATACATTCTTTTCCTCTGTAAAAAACTTCAATGCTTCGAAGCCCCCTTCTCTGCCGATGCCGCTTTTTTTCATTCCGCCAAAGGGGGTGCGCAGGTCGCGGAGCAACCAGCAGTTGATCCAAATGATGCCGCTTTCAATCTGAGCGGCTACGCGGTGAGCTCGCGATAGGTTTTGGGTGAAAAGGGTGGCTGCCAGGCCGTACTTCGTGCTGTTTGCCATTTCGATAGCTTCCTCTTCGTTATCAAAAGGAATAAGCGTGGCCACAGGACCGAATATTTCTTCCTGGTTGGTGCGGCAGGTGTGCGGCAGGTTTTCGATTACTGTGGGTTCGATGAAAAAGCCGTTTGCATTTTTGCCCGGAAGCTTTGCCGGGTTTCCCCCACACAGTACTTTTCCCCCCTCCTGTTTGGCAAGATCAATGCAGGAAAGTATTTTTTCAAAATGTTGCTGTGAAACAATGGCTCCTGTGCGGGTATCCTCTTTCAACGGGTCGCCCGGCATCAGCTTCTTCACTTCGGAGACAAAAGCATTTTTGAATTTGTCATAAATACTTTTCTCAATAAATATCCTTGAGCTGCACAAGCAGATTTCCCCCTGGTTGCTGAAAGCTGCTTTCACCGATGAAGATACGGCATGGTCAAAATCGGCATCTGCGAAAATAATTCCAGGGTTCTTCCCGCCCAGTTCGAGCGAAAGCTTTTTAAACATAGGAGCAGCTGTTCGTGAAATCCATTCACCCGTTTTGGTCCCCCCTGTGAAGCTGATTAGCTGAATATCCGGATGTGAAACAATGGCAGCCCCCGCTTTATTTCCGTAGCCATGTACAATGTTGAGGACTCCTTTTAGCAATCCGGCTTCGATGCAGAATTCAGAAAGAAGATATGCTGTCATCGGTGTGATTTCGCTGGGCTTTGCAACAACAGTGCATCCGGCAGCAAGCGCAGGTGCAATTTTCCAGGAGAACAGGTAAAGCGGAAGGTTCCAGGGTGAAATACATCCTGCCACGCCTGCAGGAATGCGCAGCGTGTAATTGAGCGCTGTGTTTTCCATTGCATGTGTTTCCGTATGCGTATGCAAGGCAGCAGTAGCATAAAAATGAAAATTGGATACGGCACGCGGAATGTCCACTGTGCGCGCAAGCCATAACGGTTTGCCGTTGTCAATGCTTTCGGCTAAGGCAAGCTTATCAAGGTTCTTTTCAATGAGGGTGGAAATTTTCAGCAAAACGTCTGAACGCTTTTTTGCCGGAGTAACGCTCCACACTTTAAAAGCAGCAGAAGCAGCGGCAGCGGCAGCGTTCACATCGCCTTGATCCGAATCAGGGATTTGTGAATACGCTTCACCGGTAGCAGGATTTATGTTATCAAAATAATTTTTGGAATCCGGCTCCGTGAGATTGCCGTTTATGTAATTCAGGATTTTCAGCATATCAGTGGAATTGAGTGCAGCAAATTTCCGAATCGTTCAGCAGAAATAAACTAAAAAGCAAATGATGGTAATGGAGACTAAAAAAAATCAGACCAGCGTCCGCTTTACGGCAATCTGCTCATATCCTTCAATAATGTCTCCCGTTTTAATATCATTATAATTTTCGATGCTCAGCCCGCATTCAAACCCTGTGGCAACTTCTTTTACATCATCCTTAAATCTCCTGAGGGAACTAAGCTCACCGGAAAACACTACAATGCCATCGCGGATGATACGAACAAGTGTATTACGGGTAATCTTGCCGTCAAGAACCATGCATCCTGCTACGGTACCCACTTTAGGTATTTTGAATATATCACGAACTTCAACATTGCAGGTAATCTTTTCTTCATATTCAGGAGCAAGCATTCCCTCCATTGCATCGCGCACTTCATTGATGGCATCATAAATAATAGAATAAAGGCGGATATCAATTTCTTCCTGTTCGGCAAGTCTGCGCGCATTCAATGTGGGGCGCACCTGGAATCCTACAATAATCGCATTGGAAGCGGAGGCAAGCATTACATCCGATTCGTTAATGGCGCCCACTGATTTGTGAATCACATTTACTTGGATTTCCTGAGTGGAAAGTTTCAACAGCGAGTCGGCAAGCGCTTCAATGCTGCCATCCACATCCCCCTTTACAATAATGTTTAATTCCTTGAAATTTCCAATGGCAAGCCGTCTTCCGATTTCATCCAATGTAATATGCTTATGGGTGCGGATGCCTTGTTCGCGCTGCAATTGCATTCGCTTGTTTGCAATTTCACGTGCTTCACGTTCGTCATCCATCACATGAAACTGATCGCCCGCCTGGGGAGCACCGCTTAATCCGAGGATCATTGCAGGAGTTGAAGGGCCGGCACTATCCATCCGCTGACCGCGCTCATTGAACATGGCTTTAACCTTACCGCTGAAGCAACCGGCAAGCACCACATCACCCATGTGCAGCGTACCTGATTGCACAAGCAACGTGGCAACATACCCGCGCCCTTTGTCAAGCGAGGATTCAATGATGGTTCCTTTTGCATTTTTATCAGGGTTTGCTTTCAGATCGAGCAATTCGGCTTCGAGCAGCACTTTTTCGAGCAAAGCATCCACACCCATTCCTTTCTTAGCCGAAATTTCCTGCGATTGAAACTTTCCGCCCCAGTCTTCCACCAGGATATTCATTTTTGATAATTGTTCTTTTACCTTTTCGGGATGAGCATCCGGCTTATCCACTTTGTTCAGCGCAAAAACAATGGGAACTCCTGCTGCCTGTGCGTGATTAATAGCTTCCACAGTCTGGGGCATCACATTGTCGTCTGCAGCAATTACGATAATTGCCACATCAGTAACCTTTGCTCCGCGGGCGCGCATTGCAGTGAATGCTTCGTGACCGGGAGTATCAAGAAAAGCTATTTTCTTTCCGTTTTCCAGCGTAACTTCATACGCTCCTATATGCTGGGTAATCCCTCCTGCTTCACCGGCTATCACATTGGCTTTGCGGATGTAATCCAGCAGAGACGTCTTTCCATGATCCACATGACCCATTACAGTAACGATCGGGGCTCTTGACTGAAGCTGTTCAGGAGCATCCGTTTTTTCCTGGATTGCCTCCTGTACTTCCACAGAAACGAACTCAACTTTACAGCCGAATTCCTCTGCTACCACGGTAAGTGTTTCCGCATCGAGGCGTTGATTAATGGAAACAAATATTCCCAGACTCATGCAAGTGGAAATAACCTCGGTAACGGGCACGCCAATTAATCGTGCAAGTTCGCTGGCAGAAACAAATTCAGTTACTTTAATTACTTTCTGTCCGCTTTGTTCTTTTTCGATGGCTTCCTGCTGTTCGATACGCTCTTCGCGTTTCATTTTCCGGAGCTTGGATGATCGCGATTTTCCAGAGCCGCTCAGCCGGGCAAGGGTTGCTTTTATTTGATCCTGAATTTCTTTATCCGAAACTTCAGGCGCCACCGTACGACTGCCTTTTCTGCGGAAGTCCGGTTTTGATTTGCGCCAGTCGGAGGAGCGTTCGGTTTCGGATCCGCTTTCAATCTGCTTGCTGATGTTTACTTTTTTATCCGTACGCTTCCTTTTCTTTTTCTTGCGCAAGCGATCCTGCTCATACGTTTCAGATGAGGCAACCGGTTTTTTCTTCGGGGGTATAACCGGTAAATCTATTTTACCTAAAATAGTGGGTCCTGATAGCTTTTCTCTTTCTGTCCGAAAGGGGGCTTCAGGAGTCTTTTCTTCCTGCTGCTCTTCTGAGATTTCCGGAGCGGCTTTAGCAATGTCGGGTTCAACCGCTTCAGGAGCTGAGGGTTGTGCTTCTGAAATAATCGGGTCTTCGGCTGTGGCTGCCGTATCTCCGGCTTTTTTCTTTTTTCCTTTGGCTGAAGGTTTTTTCTCCTCTTTTGATTTTCCTTTTTTCTTCGCGGTTTTTTCCTCGTCTATTTCAATTTTGGCTAATACTTTAGGACCTTCCAGCTTTTTACCTTTCGCTTTTATTACTTCAGGTTCGCTCTTTTCCTGTTCTTTCTTTGCTTTTTCTTTGGTTTTCTTCTTTGCTTTTTCAGCCGCCTGTTTCTTTATATTAATTAATTCTTCGACAAGCGTATCCTTTTTTTCAGGTTCTGTGGCTTTTGCTTCATCGGGTTGCTTTGCCTCAATGACGATATTTTCCTTATGAAATTTTTCTTTGGTGATTTCTTGAGCCACTTCCTTTATCTGCCGGTCCTGGCTGAACTCCTGCAACAGCAATGAATAAGCATCGGATGTAATTTTGGCATTTGGATTCTTGTCCATTTTGATTCCCTGCTTTTCAAGAAATTCAACGATATGATCAAGACCCACCCCAAGCTCCTTAGTCGCTTTACTTAACCGAATGCTTTTTTCTTCTGCCATTATTTTTATTGCTTTAGTATATTCAATTTTATGACACGGCTTTATGCAGAATCATCATTCAAATTCTTCTTTCAGAATTTTAATCACTTCTTTGATGGTTTCTTCTTCGAGGTCGGTTCGTTTTACCAATTCATCAATGTTGAGATTCAACACACTCTTAGCCGTATCACATCCGATTTTGACAAATTCTTCGATGATCCATTCATCAATTTCATCTTTAAATTCAATCAGATCCACATCTTCTTCTTCGCCCTCATCACCATCGCGATAGACATCAATTTCATAGCCGGTGAGCTTTCCTGCCAGCCGGATATTATAACCACCCTTGCCAATCGCCAGCGATACCTGATCCGGCTTCATATAAACGGATGCCCGCTTGGTTTCCTCGTCAATTTTAATATTGCTGATTTTCGCAGGATTTAATGCGCGCTGAATATACAGTGTGGTGTTGTTTGTAAAATTGATCACATCAATGTTTTCGTTGCGCAACTCACGTACAATTCCATGAATGCGCGATCCTTTCATTCCCACACATGCTCCGACAGGATCAATCCGGTCGTCATAAGATTCCACGGCAACTTTTGCACGTTCGCCCGGTTCGCGGACAATATTCTTTATGGTAATAAGTCCGTCAAATACTTCGGGCACTTCAAGCTCAAACAACCGTTCAAGAAAAACCGGAGCGGTACGTGATAAAATTATTCTCGGATTCCCTCCCTGCATTTCCACGCGGAGCACCACTGCTCTTAACGTTTCACCCTTCTTAAAAAAATCAGCCGGAATCTGCTCTTCTTTGGGAAGGATAAGTTCATTGCCTTCATCATCCACCACCAGCATTTCTTTTTTCCAAACCTGATAGACTTCCCCGGTTACAATTTCACCAACCCGGTCTTTATACTTTCTGTAAATTCCGTCCTTTTCCAATTCAAGAATCCTCGAAACAAGATTCTGCCTTGCTGATAAAACGGCTCTTCTGCCGAAAGCTTCCAGCTTTACTTCCTCTGTAAAATCTTCGCCAATTTCAAAGTCGGGTTCAATTTTAACGGCATCGGAATATGCAATCTGCATGTTAGGATCTTCCACCTTGTCGTCTTCCACAATGGTGCGGTTGCGCCAGATTTCAAGGTCCCCTTTATCAATATTAATAACGATATCAATATTTTCATCGGTACCATATTTTTTGCGTGCCATGCTTTTAAATACATCTTCAAGGATGCTCATCATAGTAGCGCGGTCAATGTTTTTATAGTCTTTGAATTCCTGAAAGGAATCAATTAACACACCGTGTTCCATTTTTATCAGATTTGTTTTAATAATTAATTTTTTATTGTTTGTTAATATTCTAGCTTAACCTCTTTAACTTCCGGATAGGAAAATCTGCTGAGAGCTTCTCGTTTTTTTTCTACATTCAATTTTTCAATTGATTCATGCTGTAACTGAAATCCATCCTGATCGGCCTGGTTTATTTTTCCATCCATGCGTCTTCCATCGGGAAGAACCACATGCACCCGTTTACCAATTCCTTTTATGAATTGCTGAAATACTTTCAGCGGCTGATCCAAACCCGGAGAGGAAACTTCGATTTCATGCGTATCATTGAAACCTGCCGGATCAAGCTGTTGATACAGCCAACGGTGCAGACGGCTGCACTCCTCAATACCAATACCATCTTCTTTATCAATGAATACAGTAAGCTTGGAAGGAGTGAGCTTTGCCTCAACAAGAAACACACCGCTCCCGGCTTCGAAGTCATTAATTAACTGTATGATCTTTTCCCTGTCCATAAGGTCAAATGAAAGAGGGGACTTGCTGTCCCCTCAAAACTCATATTTCGGGTGCAAATATAATACATTTATCCGCAGCAAAACGGGGTGAAAATTATTGCGGATACAAATCAATCCCTTTAAAGCAAGAAGCGGATTGTCAACCGAAAATTGAAAAAATGGATTTGAAATGATTAATTCAAAATGAAAGCAGTAAAACAAGCCAAAAACCTTAATCAACTGACTATTATTTTTTAGTCAAAAATTAAATCAAGACATTTATTAGCCCGTATTTTTCTTTTGAGATGCATTTATGAATGAGAAGAAAAAAAAATTACTACAAATGATTTCATAGTAATAAGTAATTCAACAGAAATAAACGGGTTATACTCTGTCACTTTTGAAGAACCAACTTCACCTCTCTCATTCGTTCATTATCAATAATGAGATTAGCAATAAATATTCCGCTTGAAAACTTCTCACCGTTCTGACTTGTTCCATCCCAGAATGCTTGATAGCGCCCGGGCCTAAATTTTTGATTAATAAGATTCTTCACTGTTTTTCCCTGCATATCGGTAATAAATAATTGCACATCCGAATAATTAAAAACATTGAAATAAATATTTGTGCTATCTGCAAACGGGTTCGGATGATTTTGCATGAGCACGCCTTTTTCATTGTACGGTGAATTTATGCCGGTTGAAACATCATCGAGCCAGATATCAAATTGTCCCTCCAACGTGCCTCCATTATTTACAAGCGGAATAATGCGAAGTGCCGCAGCCGGCTGCGATGCCCACGGGTCGGAAGGAATATACGGGTCACCTGCAAAATAGAGCTGGGTGACAAGCGTAGTATAGCCGGGAGCGCTCACTCTATAATGGATATGGCGAGGGCGATATTGTGCACCATTTAAATACCAGCCGGGCTGAATGGAATTAAAACTGTAATCACCCCCTGTGCCAGTGTAAAGGCGTCCGCGCAGTGTGTAAGGATTCACATTCGTATAATAACTGCCGGCATCGGTGGCATGCCAGACTTCCACCAATGCATTCGGAATGGCAACAGGACAATCCTCGCTCCGGACTATGCCACTGATAATAATCGGAGTGCCCGGCTCGGTGGGGGATGATAACTGAATGTTTGAAGGTGCATTGGCAAGATAAAATGGACCGAGAATATCCGGAGTTGTGGGAGTACAACCTGCTGGATTAATAATTTTTCCTAATGAAAGATACGGAGATGCCCATCCGGCTGCCGCACCGATTATGCCCAAACGGACAAAGTCGCGCCTGTTTTGGATTTGTTTTTTCATTTTGCTATTGTTTAATAATTTTTCCTGTTCGGAATAAGTTTTTATCTGAAGTCAATTTGTAATAATAAACACCCTTTGAACTGGCAGACAGATTTACTACACAGGTTTTCTCCGTCAATATATTTTCAATAATTTTTTCTCCTGATGAATTAAATAAAGTAAATTGAATTATTCGCGATGTATTATTTTGAATGTACAATTTGCCGTCAAAAAGGTTTGGATAAACAGATAATGAATTGTCTGACTCCATCGCAGCCACTCCCAATGAAGAGCTGAATGGAATATTGTCACATTCGCAGTTCATTAAAGAAACTCTTATTTCGCTGAGCGGAGGAACTGCAGTAACCGTTGCAATAACAGAATAAACTTTTTGACTGCCGTTTTCAGGACTTGATAAGCATAAGCAATCAGATGAAGCAACGGTATCGAAAGGAAAAACATTCCTGATTACTCTTAATTCTTCGTAAACACAACCGTTTAATCCACTTGCACAATTTATGCAGCTATTGCTGATGGTTATTTTCATTAAGCCGGCCGTATCATCATCCATTTGAATATTTTCCACTTTCAAATCGGAGCAGCCAGGTGAAATAAATTGCCCGGAAATAAATTCCGGAAACAGGACCGATAAAATAAAAATGATTGCTTTTTTCATTGGTGATTCTTTTTAATTGCGATTGATGCAGCAGGATTGGAATTGGAGATTCTTTTTTTTGTTGCGTTCACAATGACAGGATGGCAAATTGAATTTTACAGAAGGCAAATATTCACCTTTATTTAAACATAGCTGTTAGGAATTTATGCAGATTACTTATGAATTTTTACTAATTGCTCTTTAAGCAAAGAGGGCGTAAATCCTGTTTTATTCTTAATAAACTGGCTGAAACTTGCTGCGCTGTCAAAATTCAGATGAAAAGCGATTTCCTTATGTGTAATATCTTCAAATAAAATCATCCGTTTTGCTTCCAGCAAAAGCCGGTTGTGAATTACCTGCAATGGATTCAATCCAAGGTATTTTTTAGTAACCCCCGATAATTTTCTTTCGGTGGAATTTAATAATGAGCAGTAATGCTGTACAGAATGATTACTTAAAAATTGTTCTTCGAGGAGAACCTGGAAACCATACAGCAATTTCCTTTCATCGGGCAGAATGTAGTTTCCTTTCACTTCACTGAACTCCAGGAGTTGCAATAAAAGAGCAGACAAATAATGCAGGGCTAAATCATGAGAATAACCGGTTGATTTTTCTGAAGCAGCTTTCAATAGAGACAATATCCTTTCAAGCTGCGCCATCTTATGTTTATCATTTTCAAAAATCACAGCCGGATTAATTCCGAACGATGCCTGCCGCAGCAGATTTTTGATTTGCTCAGTTGGTATTACTTCCTCGCGGAATTGTACCAGCATGCCCGAAGAATTGACATCGCGCTGGAGCAAGTGCACTTGTTGTGGGAAAACAATGTAACAACTTTGATTCTTAACCCACAGTTCAGAAAAATCTATAAGCTGCCTGCCACCGCCTTTTTTGAAAAAGAAAATTTCAAAGTAGGTGTGCCGGTGCTCGCGTGTAAAGTCATACGGATTTTTATAAGCGATATCTTTTACAAAAACCGGAAACTCCGCCTCTGCCAATGAATGAACGGGCAAATGGTTTTTGTCTTTTTTCCGATGGGTCTTTCTGAATCCGGCTGACTTCATGCTTCCAATTATCTGAAAAGCAAATGTAAGATTTCAACCCCCTTTTCACTAAGGAAAATTGAAAATCATTCTGGAAGCAACGTAAATTACCTTTTGTACGTCTCTAAAAACTTTGGAATGGTGGAAAAGTGCCTGCCTGCCATTATGCCGGCCTAAGCAACTGCAGGCAGGCATTCTTCCTGCTGCTTTGAAAATTTGACGCTTATTAGAGATGCTCCTATTTTAAAACCACCTTCTGAGTGATGGTCTTATTCCGGTAAAGCACTTTTACAAAATATATTCCGCGTTTAAAATCATTTACATTAATTTCAATCCCCTGTAAACTGTCCTTTGCTTTTCCGGAATCAGTATTATGATTTTTTTCAAGAACTTTTGTTCCAATGGCATTGTACAATTCAATCCTATCAATTTGTATTCCCGGAAACGTAACAAAGAACTTATCGGCAATCGGATTGGGGTATATTTTTAGAGCATTTTTTTCCGAAACAGCAGGTGAGGGGGCAGTTGTTGCATTCAGATTAGCCACCTTCATGCCGTTGCCAAAACTGGTTACCCAAAACTCGTTCGGATTATAGGGATTATAAAATACCCGTTCAGGTTGTCTGAAATTATAAGCAGTAATTTGAATGAATGACGGAGATGCTGAATTAATGTTAGTACATCGCCATAATCCGTCAGTTTCTGTTGTCATCCAGATTTCATTCGGATTGACTGGCGAAAATGTGATGGAAGAAACACGATCGGCACCGCTGAATATTTTTGTCCAGGTTTGTCCTCTGTTTACCGTTTTGTATAAGCCCCCCAATCCGTTCGGGGCGCCACCCCATCCGCTCCATACACAGGCATACCACTTATTTTGCGAAGCATCGTGGGGGTCAATCACTAAGTCTTTGGTGTAATACAACATGCCGGCATCGCTTACATCGGTCCATGCGCTGCTTCCGGGATTCATTTTAAAAACACCGGAGGATGAAGTAAAAGTTCCCGATGCATTCCTCCTTCCGCTGTATGAACAAACCAATGTGCCGTCATTCAAAACATGAATATTAAATGGATGACCTTCCGTACGTGGTGGGTTTGTAAGCTTAGACCAAACAGAGGTACTTCCGTTTTGCAGATTATCCGTTTTCCAGATTCCCCCCTCACCAACACCGCCTGCATAATGAACCACGCTTGCATACATGCGGTTGGCATTGTTCGGGTCAAGTGCTATCCAGATGACAGGGTGGTTGAAATCATGAAGCTGAATCCAGGTCAATCCGTTATCGAGTGAGTACATGATGTCGCCATCGCCCGGGTCAATGATAGCATCTGTTAAGCGGGTAGTCTGATACATGTCATGAATACTTGATGTGGCGGCATAAAGATTTCCATTGGATGGATTTTTTAAAAAATGATAAGTGGAATTGAGAGTGGTGGCTCCTGCCATTTTCCATGTCACCCCTGCATCATCCGATTTCAAACCTTTGATATCGGAAAATGCAGAGAGGATATGTGTTGCATCAATCCAAAGCATGTTCCAGCAACTGGAGTTTTCCAGTCCTATGCTGCGATACGCTTTGAATACCGGTGTGGTGGCTCCGGCAGGATTCTGGTCTGAAGAAAGCAAATACGATTGCTTCCATGAAACGCCTCCGTTGATTGAAGTATGCACAAATCCGAAATCGGTAAACAATAACTTATTTGCGCTCACCGGTGAAACAGCAAATCCGAAGGGACATTCAGCATAACCCCATCCGCGGTCGCCCCCGCTGCCGCACCATCCGGTTGAAATATTCTGATTATTGGTGGTGTTGAATATATGATTCCACGAACCCCCACCATTAAGTGTTTTCATCACATCCGGAACTCCGTTGCTGTTGCTTCCGGCAAGATATGCTGTGCTGATATCGTTTTGCGCCATTCCGACAAACATCATAAAATCCGTATTCACATTTATTCCATTCATGCGTGCAATCCAGTTTCCGGTTCCGTAATCAAGCGAGTAAACTCCTTTTATGGTTCCCCAATAGTCAGACCCGGGCATACCGGCATAAATATTATTTGCATTGGCAGTCAGACAAAAAAACCGTGTAATTCCTCCCTGCTTTGCGCCAGCGAATGAAAATATTGCTTGGGGTGATGGAATGCCGGTGATTGGCGGCATGGAAAAATTTGTTCCTCCATTAGCAGAAACAATTAAGCCATCGTTGGTACCTATGTAAATATTATTGCCATCAAAAAATACTCCACCTACAATGATTCCGCTTCCGGAATTGGCTGCCGTGTGAATCAATGTGAAATTTGTTCCGCTGTTAGAAGAAAAATAAATCTGATTGTAATACGAAATCAGCACTCTGTTCGAATTATTAAAATCAACATGTATGCTGAATGTTTCTTCTGAAGCATCCGGATTTCCCGGCAGCATGGTCCATGAATTTCCTCCATCCATGCTCCGGACCGGAACAGCCAAATCATTGCGGTAATCTATGCAATACAGAATATTGGCAATATGGGTAAACCGGACAGTGGAATTATGTCCCCCCTGGATAGATTGAAAATGTTTCTGTGAATATGAATTTCCGAAATCCACCGTCCGAAACAATTCGCTCATGTCGCAGCCGACAAAAAATTCATTGTCATTCACTGAACTTATGGATGGAGCGAACAATGCACCGCCTCCGCCTATGCCTTTTGGGACAAATGTGAATGATTGTGAAAAAGAAATTGAGGATAGAATTAAGCCGGCAAACGCAACATAATAAGATTTCATGGGAATATGTTTTCAATAAAATATGAAATCGGATGAATAATAATGTAAAAATTGACACTACTTCTTACAGAGAAGCGGAAATACAGATTAATTGAAGTGAAACTAAAAATTCTGACCTTTGTGCTACCTATTAAATTTCAGATGAAAAAAATTCTATCAATCCTGATTTTTGTCTTGTTTGTTAGTTTTGATTCCTATTCGCAGGAATTAACTCACCGTTTTTCCGCTGCTGAAAAAAAAGAACTCCGCAAATACAATGAATTCCGGCTGAACAATCCGGGAGCGCCCGCTTCGGTGATTCCCCCCGATTCACCGGTCCGCACCATTGCAGAGTGGGAAGAGCTGCAAGGTCTTATTGTTACATGGAAATCATATCCCACCATGAACCGCGAAATTGTAAAATTTGCCAAACAGCAGTGCAAGGTTTATCTTCAATATGAACCGCCCGATTCACCATCCTCTATTACAAGTTATCTTAATTCCTATGGAATTGACACCGTAAATGTTCAGTTTGTGAATGTTCCGCTCAATTCAGTGTGGTGCCGCGATTACGGACCCTGGAGCGCTTATACGAATGATGTGGACACGCTCATTACCATTGACTGGATTTACAACCGTCCCCGACCTGATGATGATGCTACTCCTGCCAACATAGCTTCATTACTCGGAACTCCAATTTATGAAACCACACAATCGCCCTGGGATTTGGTACATACCGGTGGAAATTTTATGACCGATGGTTTCGGCACTGGTTTTTCTTCCAACCTCATTCTTACGGATAATTCTCCTGCCGGTGGATTTAATGTCGTGCACACTGCTGCTGAAATTGACACCATCATGAGCCGGTTTATGGGAATAAACAGGTACATCAAAATGAATGTGCTGCCTTACGACCAGATTCATCATATTGATATGCACATGAAACTGTTGAATGAGGAAACTCTGCTGGTTGGGCAATATCCTGCCGGAGTTGCCGATGGCCCGCAGATTGAAGCAAACATTCAGTATGTGCTTGCGAATTTTAATTCCATATTCGGTACCCCTTACAAAGTCATCCGGATTCCGATGCCGCCAAGCACCGGAGGAAATTATCCCCCCTCATCCAATTATTACACCTATACCAATTCATCCTTCGTTAACAACACGATCATAGTTCCCGTATATAATCTGCCGCAGGATACAACGGCATTGCGGATTTACCGTGAAGCGTTGCCCGGTTATAATGTTGTGGGAATTAATTCTAATCCGAGCATTCCGGCTTCGGGAGCGTTGCATTGTATTACAAAAGAAATCGGAACAAGCGATCCGCTATTGATTTCGCATCAGCCCCTTCCCGATACGTATGATGATGTGAATCCTTACACGGTACAAGCGGTGATGAAACACCGAAGCGGTATTGCCACAGCTTTCATGTATTATACTACTGATACTACACAGCCCTATATCCAGCTTTCGATGTCGCAAGGATTGAATCCGGATTATTGGGTGGCGCAAATCCCTGCACAACCGGTAGGAACGGAAATATTTTATTATGTCGAAGGATTTGCTAATTCCGGCAAGCACCAGGTTCGACCTATGCCGGCTCCTGCAGGGTATTGGAAATTCCGTGTGCTGGGACCTGTTTCGGCTGATGAATTATCTGTCAGTGAATTGCTAATGCAACCGGCTTTTCCGAATCCATCCAAAGGAATTACCTGCATTCCCGTTTATAGTTATTCCGGTAGTGAGGCAAATCTTAATCTGACTGATGTAACCGGCAGAATGGTGCTGAATATTTTTAACGGATATCTGAAGAGAGGCGAATCCAAATTGTTTTTTGATTCTTCCGAAATACCGGCAGGGTCCTATTTCCTGATGCTGAAAACACCAACGGGAAGCGCCACCCAAAAGCTGATGGTTAAATAGTGATCCGTGAGTGGTAATTGTTTTATGGATTACAGATATTTTCTGAACCAGCTTTTGATTTTCATTTCAAGCACTCCGAAAAACGCTTCACTGAAAATACCGCTGCTCATTTTTGATTTTCCTTTTTTCCGGTCAACAAATATCACCGGAACTTCCTTATACCTGAATCCCGATTTCCATGCGGTGAATTTCATTTCGATCTGAAAAGCATATCCGATAAATTTTATTTTTTCGAAATTAATTTTCTCCAGTACTTTTCTTTTATAACACAAAAAACCTGCGGTGGCATCCCGTACAGGCATTCCTGTTATTTTACGGACATATACTGAAGCAAAATAGGAAATCAAAACTCTGCCGATGGGCCAGTTTACAACAGTAACCCCCTTTACATATCGGGAACCAATGGCAAAATCAGCCCCCTCGTTTCTGCATGCATTCAGCAATAAGATCAAATCTTTCGGGTTGTGCGAAAAATCAGCATCCATTTCAAAAATATATTCATACGACCCGGACAGCGCCCACCGGAAGCCATGTATGTATGCAGTTCCAAGACCAAGTTTTCCGGAACGCTGCTCAAGGAAAAGCCGGCCGGCATATTTTTTCTCCATCATCTCTTTGACAATGCCGGCAGTTCCATCTGAAGAATTATCATCCACAACCAGAATATGAAACGGTTCTTCCAATGCAAACACCGCTTCAATGATTGCGGAAATATTTTCCTTTTCGTTGTAGGTAGGAATAATTACAAGAGATTGAAACATAAAAGCAAGCAGGCGGGTAAAGGTAATTTAATTTTGAAAAAGCATTTGTCAGCAAGATGAATCTTCCCTGTGCATCGGAGAAAAAAAAATGAAAGCGGGCATTTGAGGAATCAAGCCCACTTTCATTCTTTGAAAAGCACTAAACCTAAACTTATTTTACAACAACTAAGGTCGTATAAAAGTTTGTTTCCGATTGTAATAAAACTGTAAAAATTCCCGGCTTCAGATTATTTTTTCCGATTTTCAATCTTTCTGTCCTGATATCATCCTTTTGCATGACGATTCTGCCGGAAATATCCATCATTTTAAAAATAAACTTTTGCATGTCAGGATTCGGAAAAACAATTTCTGATTCCGAGGTCAGCGGATTGGGGTAAACAAGAATTTTTTTCGGAGTTGCTTTGTCTTGTAATGCCTGCGCGACAGATGAAGTAATGGTTCCGTTCATGTAACGGTTCAGTATGGAATCAGCCGCCATCTGCAATGCTGTGATGCTGCTTTGCGGTCCGTTGTATCCGCGCGCCCAGGGAAAGGCAACATCAATTACCAAAAAACTGTCGGCAGGAAGCGTGAGCGGACCTATTGAACCTAACATCCTCACATCAGTCGGACTTAATGAAGCAGATGCCATTGTCCAGTTTTGTCCGGGAAAGGACGGGTCCGTATTTGCGGGAAACATATAGTTACATACCGGATTGAGTGAATCGCGCCCATCACCACCATAAGTAACGGGCATTCCATCGCCCCATTTTGTCATCAGATAATTATAATAATGATCAGGTGAATACGGATTGCCTGTAGGCGCTCCCCCCTGATTGTCATAATACAAGGAGTGACTCAAATTATAATTCAAAAACAACATGCCCTGTGCCGGAGGATTGGCGCCATAACCTGCACTATCATCATCAATTGAATCTGCATTGTACGCATAAATCATATTCCTGCCTACATCCGTTCCTGCATAGTCATCCAGATAATTTCCCAAATCAAAATCCACCCAAATACCAATATACAAATCATGATATGAATGATACCCACGGTTGCCTATTTCATACCTGATAAAAACGGTATTATTTAAAAAAGAATCAACCGGAGAATTGATTTCATAACTCATTTGATGCACTTCAATTCCAAGGGGCAATCCCTGCGATTCGGAATGCACATTGGCTGCATCATTAAATATGGAATACGTTGCCTGATTTCCTTTTATGTATGGAAACTCTCCCAGTGCCGGCTCATAAATGTAATTTCCGTTGAGATCAACAAACGGAGCAAGTATGGGTGCATAAGGCGGAGAACCATTTGCAGGCCATGATGACAATTCGTAAGGAACTGTATAACCCGTGTCATTCCAATGAAGGATATGATAATCCACTGTTGATTTATTTACTTTCCAGACATAGTCCCATGGAGCAGAGGGAGAGGGATTCCCGCTTAGATCAAGCGGACCGGGCCAGAAGTCATTACCCGTCTGCCGGTAGGTTTGCGCGGCAAGACGCAGGGTGCTTGAATCATCCAGTCCGCCAATCCAAAGTGCCGCAGCATAAATGGAATGTTTACCGCTTCCTTTCGGAACTTCAAATCCCGGCTGTGATGTGCTGAGGTTGCGGAACATGTCTCCCCCGTTGAGGATGGTTGCATTAATGTTGCCGATGTTCAGATCGGCTGAAGCGGTCCCCGGTGTCTGCGCAATAAGGCAATTAATTCCCAACATCAAAATCAGGAACAATGCTGCAAGTATGAAGGTGGTTTTCTGCACAATATGAAAAAGGATGTTTTCCATTTCTTCTTCCTCAGTCGGATTCGGGTAGAACCTTTTTTCCGAAGATACTATTTTTTGAAGATTTTTTTTCATCCGGTTGTTAATTACCCTGTCCAGCTTTCCCGCTGCCATCAGAATGAACAGCGGGAAGATGAACAGTCTGGCTAATAGTTCCCAGGTATATTGATAAAGATGATAATCCGGTTTATTTCGCTGCCTTGAAATAATTTTTTTTTTAAAAATCATATTTAATGCCCATGCCGAATCCTGCTGCGGCATATTTCTGCTTCAATGGATACTCCTCTTTGGTGATGGATTTCAGATTCATTCGGAAGGAGGGTTCGAATAAAAATGAAATCCTGGTGCCGAGATGATATGCTACCCCAAGGGAAACGCTTCCCGATATTCCTGTTTTTGATCTGTAAGGCGAATCTTTCTGGTTTTGCAGGGTGAGCAGATACAGCGAATCAGGGGCAATGATGTTGCCCGATGCGGATGCGGCAATGCTGAACAGCACCCCGGCAGTTGCATACAGATCAAAGCTGCTGAGGGTGGTTTTTAGGCCTATGCTCACCGGAATATTCACAAATTGGTACCGGTTATCAGCCGCAAATTGAAATTCATGGAATTTGTAATCATAAATTGTGTCGAGCAGGAAGTATGGCTGAGGGGGCTGAAACGGATCCAGGATCATTCCTTTGAGCAGCGTATCAATGATGATATCGGCAATGTAACGCTCAGTAATGGTAATGCTGAACCGTTCATAAATGCGCACATACTGAATACCGGTTCGTACAAACAGATGATCGGTAAGGTCCGCTCTGAAATAAAGATTAAAGCTATAGGCATAGTCGTGCTTTTCGCTTTCCTCACGCATCGTTTTGTAATTACGGCTCTGGTCGCCTGATCTTGTATCGAGGTATTTAAATGAAACATCGGGTGAGGCAATCATTTCCAGTGAATATTCCGGAATTATTTTAATTCCCGGTTTTAATATTTTCTCCTCTTCTGCAGCCGCTTGCTGCTCCGTATCCTTTTCCGATTCTTCTTTTGCTGCTGCTGCCGGAGTTGCTTCCGCAACTTTTTCTGCTTCGGTGATCTCAGTATTAATGCCGGCCTCACGGGTTTCGGAAGGGGTTATATTTTCATCGGCATTTTCCGGCTGATTTTTGCCCTGTCCTTTCGGCTCCGTGCTTGTATTTACATTATTTTCTTCAGCGGGAATATTTAAATACGCTGCAATGGATTCTGATTTTTTGACGGGCGCTGAAATTTTCTTCACGGATTCTGCTTTTGCTATGGCTTCAGGCGCAGAAGAAGGGTTTTCTATTTCATTATTATTCATCTCATCTGCCGGATGAATTGCATCGTTTTCGCCATCGTCCTTCAGTTTGTGAGCATCATCTGCGGCTGCAGGTTGCGCAGCTTTTTCAGAAATTTTTTCTGCAGTTTGATTCTCGTTTAAATGTTTGTAACCCAAATATCCTCCCCCTGCCGTGAGGAAAAAAATGATTCCGGCAACTTTCCACCAGCCAAGGGCGCGTTTTTTCTTTTTGCGCGAAGCCATTATCCTGTCCCACATATCTGAGGGTACAGGGGGATGGTGCTGCTCCGCTTTTTCGCGCAGGTTGCGGTCAAAGCTTTGATTGTCCATGATACACTTCTGTTAGTTTATTTATTTTATTTTTTAAGATACTCCGTGCTTTGGCAAGATTGGAACGCGAGGTGCTTTCCGAAATGCCAAGCATCTGTGAAATTTCGCTGTGATTGAACCCGTCCATCACACTCAGGTTAAATACGGTGCGGTAAGCAGGCGGCAAAACGGACACGAGCTGTATGATTTCAGAAGATGAAAGCCGGCTCACCGCATCCGGCTCCACACCGGTCTCGGTATGGTTTGCACCAAGCTCCTGATGATTTCCGATCACCGATTTCTTAGATTTTGCTATATGATACAGGGCTGCGTTTATCATCACTCTTTTAATCCACCCTTCCAGGGAACCATCCCCCCTGAACTGCCCGATGGCATCAAACACACGGATGAATCCTTCCTGCAGCATATCTTCAGCATCCTCCTGCGTGCCAGCATAACGGCAACACACCGCCATCATTTTCACTGCAAAACGGTCGTACAGGATGCGCTGAAACTTTTGCTCATTCCGTGCGCACCTCCGGGCAAGCTCCTTGTCCGACATAGCCAGATTTATTATACAGATTCATAAAAATAGCAATTCGCTGCCTGTGCGGGAAAATTTTATTGATAAATGATCCTTGGCGGACAGACTACAGGAAAGGGCGCAGTACGGAGAGGGTGGATGATATTGTTTGAGGTGGTTTGAGATGGTTTGAGATGGTTGCACGCAAAGTCGCAAAGGGCGCAAGGAAAATGAATTACATGCGCCTTCGTTCGGATTACGGCTGCCGGGAGCTATAGAAATGGGGGAAGGGAAGCAAATAAGATTCAAGCAGTCAGGGGGTTTGCAATAAATTCTGCGCAAACCTGACTGGTGAAAACATAAATTTATGCGCTGCTTATCAGGTTATTTTAAAATTATTAGCTTTTCTGAGCCTATTAATTCATCACCTATAAATGCTCTCGCAAAATATATTCCTGCATTTAACAAATCAGCGTTAAGAGTAGCTGAATTTTTCAATGCATCAATTTTAATTATGTCCACATTGCTTCCGAACAGATCAAATATTTTAATTACGCCCATTTCTTTTTCAGTTAATTGTAAAGTTATTTGAGCTAATTGGTTAACGGGATTCGGCTTAATATCAAATTTTCTTTTTATTGCCGAGGTGTTCTCATCTATCCCTACCGTGCAGTCTGTTACTGAAACATCATCTAAATAATAATAGCTGTCATTGTATATTGCTCCCTGCAATGTATCAAATAATGTGTTTGCATCATCTTTAAAATTACCAATGGTAATAAATCTTTCTCCTCCCTGAGCAATAAATTCCCCGCTTATGAGCATCCAGTTAAGCGTATCGCTTAAAATATTGCCCTGTGTATTTGCAACCTGAGGTACATAAGTTAAAAGCCCTCCACCAGGATAAAAGTTTACACTATCAATTGACAAAAAAGCCCCAATAGCATCAATCTTATACTTAGAGTTATTAGCGGCAGAAACATAAAATTGAATACAATATTTATGACCCGTTTTTAATGAATCATTTAAAGAGCCTTCGACATATTCTCGGATATTAGCACCGAAAGGATTTGCATATAACGCAAATCCTAAGTAAGAATTAAATGAATTCGGATATTGAAAGCCATAAACATTGTTCGGAACACCTCCTCCCCAGCCACAATTTGTGCTTGCATTCAAAAAGTCAGATGAACCTCCAGTAGGGCGGAACCAATAATATGCCCTTAATTGAGGTGGTCCTTGGTAACTTGCACATGGAATTGTATCTTCCATGCTTGGATTAAGCATCAAATTTTGTCCTGATGCAAATGAATTAATCAGCAATAGTGGTATGATGCATTTATAATTCATTTTAAAAAATAACAGAGCATGAAATATTTCATCCTCTGATTTCCCCTTTCGTCCAAGTCTGTGCTGAGGTTTGTAAGTTAAGGACGCAGATCCACTGCACAAGCTGTAACCAACTGGCATTAACCAATCCTTGCTCATCACAATACTTTTTATGTACCGTAAAGATATTCTATTCCCCCACATTCCCAATTCCCCTGATCCACCCATCCCTCGTCAGTGCAACCGCTATCCGGTCACCCAATCAGCGCAATTTTTACGCTGCAATTGATTCGGCAATTTCACTATCGGGTTCCATCCCTGCTGTACCGACAGCCACCACTTTAAAATAATAGCGCTTACCAGATGCCAGGCCCTGCACCATCAGCTTGCGCACGGTAATTGTGTCAATCAGCAGCCATGAAGCGCTGATATCAGGCGTTTCAGAAATATAAATCCGGAACAACCGGGCATATTTGGGTCTGCGCCACCGTATAAAAATGCTTCCGGGTATCCCTGTAAAATCAGCCATAAAATATCGTACTTGACCGGGTGCCGGCTGCTTCTCCTTCTCTTTCGAAACCTGCATGTTGGCGGAGCGGATCATTATCACATCCCCCGATGCGACAGCGTTGACATAAGCCGCCATATCGCGCAGCATTTTTGAAACTTTAGCAAGCTTTGCTTTCTGGTTTGCAAATGCCTGCACGCTGCGCGTTAGCTCAACTTCACGCATTGCATCTGCCAACTCATTGCTGGCAGCATCCAATTCAGAAGGAGCTACCGGGGGTGATGGAAACTTTGCATTTGCATCCATGCCTTTCGCTGCGTTTTTGCCCAATGCAACAACTTCAGCCACTGTTTTCTCATTTAATTTTAATGCACATTTTCTCATTCAATTATCCGATTGGGTGATTCTGCATGGCTTTTAATCATCATGCTTGTTCTTTTAAGGGTGAGACAAAATTTAAGCGCATGCAGATTACTGACTATTACTGCGCTCTTCCGGGTTGGTTATTTGTTGGCAGGAATTTGTTCCAAAAACATCATTTTTGGAACAACTTTATATACTTTTTTCGGAAAGTGCTTAAAATCTGCAAAGATTTTCATCATTATTCAGGGAGCGGTGCAAAGAATTGCCGGAATATGATGATGTTCCGGAAAAACACTATGTTGAATTCTAAAAACAATACAATGTTTAGGGAAATCTTTGTAAAGTATTAACAAAACCAAGTAATATTCCGGTGAAAAATTGCAAAGATTTTTCAAACGGTTATATAGTTCCGGCACATCATTGTTAAGTATTATCGGAATAAAGCAAAGAATCAAAAAAAAGGATGTCATTATTTTCCGGAATCATGCATAAATCAGAGGGAATTATGCATTGAATTCAGGTGATTTCAGATGCATTTACCGCAAAATAACTCCTGCTTATAACCCTAAACCAAAAAGAATAGTCTTCTGGTAATCCTTAGAATAAGAAATAAGGAGGGGAGGGTGGAGCATTAAGCGTTTGAAAATGCGGTGTATGCGAGCTGACACTCCCAATCAAATCGCTGACAGTGTCTTTCTTGCATCTGACAGTGCCATTAATTCGTCTGACATGACATTTCTTTGATTTGACAGCGTCATTATGATATTTTGCAGTGCCACTCGTGCATATGGCATTTGATTTCTTCTTTTTTACAATGACAATCCTGCTTCTGACAGTGCCTTTGTTGCATCTGACAGTGTCATTCATGCGACTGACATGACATTTCTTCGTATTGACAGTGCATTTTCGGGAAGTGGCGGGGGAAGGCAGCAGTTGCAGTTGCAGTGGCAGGAGCAAGAGCATCGAAGTACGCATTGCTTACGAGAGTACGAAGTACGAATAGGGGCGTTGGAAAGCGGCAGCGGCAGTTGCAGTGGAAGTAGCAAGGGCAGTGTCCGCATTCGCTTAAGCTTCAGCGGACGAGGGGGGGCAGATGTTGATGCGGTTAAGAGAATTTTGCAAGGAGGGCGCAATGGACACACCCCCTCGACCCCTCTCGCTTACGAACGGGCTTAAGCACAGAGGGGAGAAGAAGGGAAAGGATGAGAGGTAGTATGTGCTGAAACTTTGCCTCCTGCGTGAAGCAGCAATTAGGTTACTTGTCTGCGTTTTCAGGTTATTTTTTTGTTAAATACATGGGCTAAAGCATTGAAAATTATTTCCAAATTTCACCGAAAAACGACCAAATTTCACCAGATTCCTGCCAAATCTGTAAAATTTTGAAAATGCACTTTTTTTCAATATATATTTACACCCTTAATTCTGACCTGTTATACAAAACCTTAAAAATCCAAATTCAATGAAAACAAATTTTGCATGTTTCCGGGCAGCATTATTAGTTGCTGGTATTATCCTTTCATGTCTCAATGTAAAGGCACAAATGATCATTTTACAAGCTACAAGCTCCAATCACAACGGCTACAATGTAAGCTGCAATGGCGGCCAAGATGGAGAAATTTCCATTTCCATCATTGGCGGAGTAGCGCCTTATACAGTTAAATGGTCCGACATGCTTCCGGTTATTAGTGGAGTCCCTAACATCGTGCGACCGGTTTTACCTGCCGGATACATTGCAGTGAGTATTACAGATGTATTGAACAACTCTGCTTCCTACTCTAAAACGCTTACAGAACCCCCTCCGTTAAACGTATCTATTACTCCATCCGTTTATCCACCCGGTAATTACAATCTCAGCGCATGGCGTTCCCTCGATGGGTCCATTACTACCACAGCAACAGGAGGCATCCCGCCATACAGCTATTCATGGAATGATGGAGTAAGCACCAAAGATAGAACCGGCCTCAGTGCTCTTTTTTATAAAATAATCGTAACCGATTACAACGGTTGCACCGCCAGCGCTTCCATCACCCTCACAGAGCCGGCTCGCAATGATTGGCGTACTGACGGCAACTCCGGCACCGATCCTTCAACTCAGTTCATCGGCACCACAGACAGCATCGGTTTATCCTTCCGCACTTTTAACCAGGAAAGGATGAAAATTAGTAGTAATGGATTGATTTCAATACCAATTGAAAAATTATTAATTGATGAACCATCTTCAGATAGCTCTCGTTATGTATATATTGATCATAACGGTATTCTTAAAAAGATAGACCCCATTGATCCCAATCCCTCCCCCTGCATCAATTATACCACCCGCTGGTTTACCGATTACTGCAATCATTCCTATGATATTTATACTAGTGGAAATGTCGGCATTGGAATTAAAGCACCTTGGACTAGATTTCATGTTCAGGGAAACTCACTATTTAGTTCGCTCACTGACTTTGGAATTACAAGCGCTGCATATATCAGAGGCGTAAGCGGCTATTCAAGCGCCATTACCCCAGATTATACATGGTATAATAATGATCAGACTGGCTTGTTTCATCCATCAGCAAATACAATTGCTTTTACAAACGGTGGTACAGAAAGCATGAGAATCATGAAAGATGCAGGAGGCAATATATCAGTAGGAATAGGTATAGTGCCGAACTCCTCAGACAATTCAAATACCTATAAACTTGTAGTAGGTGGTAAATTAGGCGCTAAAGAAGCTTGGGTTTCACTAGGCTCTCCGTGGCCCGATTACGTATTTAAGAAAAATTACAAATTAAGAACGCTGTACGAACTTGAAAAATTTATTGATGCCAAGGGTCATTTACCCGGCTTACCGTCTGCAAACGAAATAGCTGCACAGGATAAATTCAATGTAGGCGAAATGCAAATAAAATTACTCGAAAAAACTGAAGAAAATACTTTAGGACATCTCTAAAAACCCCATTGTGTAAAAGTATTTAAAATTAAAATTCATTTCATAGCGTTGTGATAAGATATTTGCAA
>Ga0187893_10003489_pt1 | contig 31776 bp, 32 predicted proteins | sample MA1701074metaG_FD_139574 | JGI IMG/M metagenome (GOLD analysis project Ga0187893, IMG submission 139574) | White microbial mat communities from a basaltic lava cave in the Kipuka Kanohina Cave System on the Island of Hawaii, USA - MA170107-4 metaG ...
GATCCTCACCCATGCCACGACCCCGCTGGACGGCACCGGCTCGGTCGTGGTCACCTGCACCAAGGGCGCCGGCACCCGCATCGACCTCGGCCTCGGCGCCAACGCCTCCGGCTCGACCCGTCGCATGGCCGGCGGTACGGACTTCCTCTCGTACGAGCTGTACCAGGAGACCGGCCGCACCACCGTGTGGGGCGCCGGCGCCGCGGCCGGCCAGACCATCGCGGCCGCGCCCAGCAAGGCCCCGCGCACCTTCACGGTCTACGGGCGTGTCGCGGCGGGCCAGGATGTGGTCGCGGCCTCGTATAATGACACGGTAGTCGCGACCATCAACTTCTAGGAGTCTGACGCGCGAGTGCAACGCGGACGATCCGCGACGATCCGAAGAGCGCCGGTGGGCCTCGTGGCCCCGGCGCTCTTGCTGCTGTGGGCCGCCACGCTCGCCGGGCCGCGGCCGGCGCGCGCGGCCGACTTCACGGTGAACCCGATCCAGATCTTCCTGGCCGGCCAGACGCGAAGCGCGATCCTCACCGTGCAGAACACGAGCAGCGAGCCGCTTCGCTTCCAGCTGAACGCCTTCACCTGGGCGCAGGATCCGGCCGGCCAGATGCAGCTCGCGCCCACCAGCGAGATCATCTTCTTCCCTCGACTGCTCACGCTGGCCCCCGGCGAGCAGCGCATCGTCCGGGTCGGCACCTCGGTGGCCACCGGCCCGGTGGAGCGCACCTACCGCATCTTCGTCGAGGAGCTGCCCCCGTCGGCCCAGCAGGCCGCGCCGGCCGGTCAGGTGCGAGTGCTCGCGCGGATGGGCATCCCGATCTTCGTCGAGGCCAAGGCCGGACGCGCGGAGCTACGGCTGGGCCCCCCCGCGCTCCAGCCCGGGCGCCTCGTCTTCGAGCTCCGCAACGGCGGCACCAAGCACGCCATCCCCCAGGTGATCCGCGTGCGCGGCCAGGGCGCGGGGGGCGAGACCCTGTGGGAGGGCGAGCAGGAGGGCTGGTACGTCCTGGCCGGAGACCGGCGCGTCTACGAGATGCCGTTCCCGCGTGAAGAGTGCGTCAGGACGAAGACCGTCGCGGTCGAGGTCAAGACCGGTGAGCAAATTCTGACGGAGCGCCTCGACATCGCCGCGGCCGCCTGTGCGCCATGACCGGCCTCTTGCGCATCCGCACCTCCTTCGTCGCGGCCCACTCTTCCTCCTGGCGCTGCTCGCGCTGAGCGGGGCGGCGAGCGCCCAGCCGGTGGAGACGGAGCGGGCCATCTTGCAGCTCAGCGTCAACCAGATCGAGGGCGGCGAGGTCGTCGCGCTCCTGCGAGGCCCGGACGTCCTGCTGCGCGTGGCCGACCTCGAGCGGGCCGGCGTGCGCGGCTTCGCGGGGCGGCGCGAGACGGTGGCGGGCGACGCGTACGTCTCGCTCGCCTCCCTGGCGCCCGCGGTCACCTTCGAGCTGGACGACCGGGCCCTGACCCTGCGCCTGACCGCGGCGCCTTCGCTGCTGAGCACCACCGTCCAGGACTTCCTGCAGGGCCGGCCGGGCGGCTTGATCTACACCCGGAACACCTCGGCCTTTCTCAACTCCTCGGTGAGCGGTATCGACTTCGAGCGCTTCATCTGGACCGGGGAAGGCGGGCTCAGCATCCGCAACACCCTGCTCTACGGTACCGCGTTCCGCGACGAGCTCGGGGTCCTGTCCCGCGGGATCACGAGCTTCACGGTGGACGACCGGGAGCGCCTCGTCCGGTACCTGGTCGGCGATCGGTTCGACTCCACCGGCCCGCTCGGCGGAGGCGCGCAGATCGGCGGGGTGAGCGTCTCGCGCGAGTTCGCGCTCGATCCCTACTTCGTCCGCTTCCCCACCGTCGGGCTGTCCGGCGCGGTGTTCACCCGCTCCACCGCCGAGGTCTACGTGAACGGGCAGCTCCTGCGCCGCGAGACGCTGCCGCCCGGGCCCTTCGAGCTGCGCAACCTGCCCGCTCCGGTGGGCAGCGGCACCGCGGAGGTGATCCTGCGCGACGCCTTCGGCCGCGAGCAGGTGATCACCTCGCCGTTCTACTTCACCTCCACCCTGCTCAGCGCGGGCGTCCAGGAGTGGAGCTACGACGCGGGATTCAAGCGGGACGGCCAGGTCACCGGTCTCGGCGAGTACGGAGCCTGGGCGGTGCTCGGGCGGCACCGCGTCGGGGTGACCGACGATCTCACCGCGGGCGCGCGTCTCGAGCTGGGCGCCGACCTCCTGTCGGGCGGACCGCTGGTCACCGTGCGCCTCCCGGTGGGCGAAGTGGAGCTCTCGGCGGCGGGCAGTCGCAGCGACACCGAGCGGGGCTGGGCGGCCTCGCTCGCCTACAACTACGCCTCGCGGCCATTCAGCGTCGGCTGGACGCTCCGCGCGCTCAGCGCCCACTACGTCACGACGAGCCTCAAGGCGCCGGAGGATCGGGCCCGCCTCGAGGCCACCGCGCTCGTGGGCTTCCCGATCACGAGCCGGAGCACGGTGACGCTGCAGTACACTCACACGGATTTCCGGGACCACGGCCCCCAGGAGCGCGTATCGGGCGCGGTGAGCGTGCGCCTCACGAACCGGGCCAACCTGTTCGTGACCGCCAGTCACGCGCGCCAGCCCAAAGAAAAGCCCGAGACCACCGTCTTCACCGGTCTCACCTACTACCTGGGCAACAACACCACCGCCACCGCGTCGCACGAGGCGGGGCGCCACCACCACAACTCGGCGCTCGAGGTGCAGCGCTCGCTGCCGCTCGGCTCGGGCGTGGGCTATCGGGCCCGCGTGGTGCGCGCCGAGCAGGATCTGCCCCAGGTGGACGGGCGCAGCGGCGGCAGCGCGGTGGACTACCAGGGTCTGGCCCAGCTCCAGTACCAGGGCCAGTACGGCTTCTACGAGGGCATCTACGAGCGGACGGGCGACCGTAGCTCCACCACCCTGACCGCCGCCGCCGGGATCGTCGCGATCGGCGGCGGGGTGCACGTGAGCCGTCCCGTGCAGGACGGCTTCGCCCTCGTGCACGTGCCGGGCGTGCCGGGCGTGCGTGGCTCGCTGAACAACCAGGAAGTGGGACGCACCGACTTCCGGGGCAAGCTGCTCGTCCCGAATCTGATCCCCTACTACGGCAACCGCCTGGGGATCGCGCACCAGGACATCCCGATCGACTACAGCATCGGCGTGACGGAGCGGCTGGTGGGGCCGCCGGTGAAGGGTGGCTCGGTGGTCAGTTTCCCGGCTCGCCGCGTGCAGGCGTTCATCGGCACGCTCGTCGTGGAGATCGGGGATCGGACGGTGACGCCCGCGTATGGACAGCTCACGGTCACCGCCGAGGGGGAGACCTACGAGTCTCCGATCGGACACGACGGGGAATTCTACCTGGAGAACCTGCCGAGCGGCCGGCACGCCGCCGTCATCGACCACAAGGACGCGCTGTGCCGCTTCACCCTGGAGGCCCCGGTCTCTCCCGCCTCGCTGGTGGACGTGGGGACCGTGCGGTGTACCGTCGAGAGAGGACCGCGATGAGAACAACGAGACTGCTCACGATGCTCCTGGCTGCGGGCGCGCTGGGCGCGGCGGCCACCGCGGAGGCGGCGTGCACGATCAGCACCACCGCGGTCAACTTCGGCACCTACAACGTCTTCTCGGCGGCGCCCGACAACGCGACCGGCCAGGTCACCTACCGGTGCACGGCGCCGCGGCCACCCCTGGTGACGATCCAGCTCGACAAGGGCGGCGCGCCGACCTTCAATCCCCGTCAGATGCGCATGGGCAGCGAGATCCTGAACTACAACCTCTACCTCGATTCGACCCGCACCACGATCTGGGGAGACGGCACGGGCGGTAGCCAGAGCTACACCCGGTCCAACCCTCCGCTGAACCAGAACATCAACGTCAACGTGTTCGGCCGCATCCCGGCCGGGCAGGACGTGAGCGCCGGGAGCTACAGCGCCACCGTGACCGCGACCATCTTCTTCTAGCTCAAGGCTATGGTGAGGCCACCATACTGAGGGTGCCGGGGCCATAGGAGCGCTGCCAAGAAGCCCTCCCTCCTTCTGCAGTAACGCCAGCAACCGAATCGTAACCCACTGATATTACAGTTCTGTTTTTGGAGGCCCCGGCGGTTGGTCGCTCCTCCCGCGTGGCACCCCCCTTGCCCTACCCTGGTGCGCTGGTACAGAATCCCCGAGCGCAAAGGAGAGCGGCGAGATGGTGGGTCGGGTCGGGCGGGTTGGGCTCCTGATCGCGATGCTGTTGCTGGCGCTCCCGCTGCCGACATGGGCCGGATCGTCCCAGGCCGCTCTGGCCGTGAGTGTCGTCGTCTCTCCTCGCTGCGCGGTCCGGATGCCGGCCTCGCTGATCCCGAACGAGGTCTCGGCTAGCCCGTCACGCGAGTCCGTCGCCATGCGCTGCACCAGGGGCGCCCTGCCCTCCGGTGCGGGGTCCGGTGCCACCGCGACCACCGTGGGCCCGCGGATCACCCGGGACCTGGTGCTCACGGCCGTCACCCCGGGGATGACGGCTCCGCGCCCCCTCACCGAGACAATTTCGAGCTCTCCAGCTGAATTCACGGCCCCACGGGTGGTGATCACGGTCAATTTCTAGGCCGCTTTACGCCGAGTTGTGACTGGCAGTGTCAGCCGCGTGTCAGGATATGTGAACAGGCGTGCAGGCGTCCGCGACTCAAGGTCAACAAAGTGCAAACATTTCATCCAGTTATCCATGACCAGCCCGGGATGCAAAAGGTGCTGGGCGCGGCACTGTTCTTGCTCTGACGGTCCGCCATGGACGACAGCCTGCCGAGCATCCTGTGCGTCGATGACGACGTCGATATCCTCGAGCTGCTGAAGGAGTATTTCACCGAGCAGGGGTTCGTCGTCCTCACCGCCACCAACGGGGTCGAGGCGTTCCTGCAGGTGAAGCGGTGGCAGCCGAAGGCGGTCATCCTCGACCTCTTCATGCCCCGGCTCGGCGGCATCGGCGCACTCGGCCGCATCCGGGCTCTCAACCCCGACATCGTGGTGATCCTCGTGAGCGGGATGGGCAACGCCCTCGAGCTGGTCACCGAGGCCGGCCTGAGCGTGGCGGGCGCCTTCACGAAGCCTCTCGACTTGATCCAGGTCTCGGAGACCCTGGCCCGGGCGGGCGTGGTCGCGCCGGCGGCCCTCGTGACGGGCGAAGCCGCGCCGCCGCGGCGGCCGGTGCGGGCGCGGGTCCTGGTGGTGGACGACGAGCTGGAGTTCCGCAAGGTGCTCGCGGAGTACCTCGAGGACCGCGGCTTCGACGTGATCGAGGCGCAGGACGGCGAAGAAGCGCTGGACCGGGTGCCCGACTTCCATCCGCACATCGTGCTGATGGACGTGATGATGGCGGGCATCGGAGGCGTCGAGGCCCTGCGCCGCATCAAGACCACCGCGCCCGAGACCTGCGTGATCATGGTCACCGCGGTGGAGGACATCGACTCCGCGCGCGGCGCCCTCGCGCTCGGCGCCTCCGACTACGTGACCAAGCCGTTCAGCTTCCAGTATCTCGACTCGGTGCTCGAGGTCCATATGCTGATGGACCACATCGACCCGAAGTCGTCCTAGCCCCCGCCTCGCTCCTCCTCGGGCGCTCCCAGCATGGCCAGGGCGGCCTCCTCGCCCGAGCGCACGCAATCGGCGATCCCCACCCCGCGGTACGCGCCGCCCGCCAGTCGCAGCCCGGGATGCCGCGCCACCGCCCGCTCGATGGTCTGAGCCAGGGCCAGGTGGCCGAGGTGATACTGCGGCATCGCTCGCGGATAGCGCGCCACCCGCGTGAACCTCGGCTCGGCCGAGACTCCGAGCAGGGAGTGGAGCTCCGCGCACCCGGTCGCGACCAGCGCGGCGTCGTCGGCTGCGAGCACCGATTCGTTCAGCGCGCCGCCCATGAAGACCCGCAGCAGCGCGTGCCCATCGGGCGCGCGCCCCGGATACTTCACGCTCGAGAAGGTGCACGCGATGATTGCGCGCCGCTCCAGCTGCGGGACCACGAAGCCGAAGCCATCGAGGGGATGGGGGATCTCGTCGCGGCGATAGGCCAGCGTCACCGTGGCGGATGAGGCCTGCCGGATGCCGGCGAGCAGGTGGGCGAGCCCCGGATCCACGTAGCGCAGGATGCGGGCGGCCTGATGGGCCTCCGGCGCCAGGATGAGCGCGTCGGCGTCGAAGACGGTGCCGCTCGCGGTGGCGACCCGCCACTGCCCGCTCTCGCGGGTCGCCCCGGTGACCCGCTCCTTCAGCCGCACGGCCCCCGGGGGCAGGCGCGCCGCCAGGACCCGGATCAGCTCCTCCATGCCGTCCGCGAAGGTCACGAAGAGCGACCAGCGGGCCCCGCTCGTGCCCGCGTGCCGGCCGGGCGCCTCGCGGGCGGCCCGCCAGAGAGCCAGGATCACGCTCCGCTCGCGCCGCTCCATCTCGACGAAACGCGGCATCGTCGCTTGCAGCGACAGCTCGTCGGGATCGGCGGTGTAGATGCCCGCGACGAGGGGCTGGGCGACCCGCTCGAGCGCCTCGCGACCGAGCCGGCGCCGCACGAAGGCGCCGAGGCTCTCGTCGGGATCGGAGCCGCGCGGCAGCAGCAGATCGCACGCCATCCGGAGCTTGCCTCGCCACGAGAAGAGACCCGAGGAGACGAAGGAGCGGAGCTGGGTGGGCGCCAGGAGCTGGAAGCCGTCGGGTAACGGATGCAGGCGCCCGCGGAGGACGACGAAGGTGCGCCGGAAGCGGTCGTCGGTCCGGATCAGCCGATCCTCCAGGCCGAGCCGGCGGCACAGCGCGAGCGCCCACGGCTTCTCCGAGAGGAAGGAGTCGGGACCGCACTCGACCAGAAAGCCGTCCCGCCGCTCGGTCTGGATGGTGCCGCCGAGCCGGTCGCCGGCCTCGAGCAAGGTCAAATCGAGCGGCCGGCCCCGCTCGCGCGCCAGCTCCACCGCCCGGTGCGCGGCGGCGAGCCCGGAGACGCCCCCGCCCACAACCACGATTTTCAAGGGCCGACTCCACGCCGCACCAGATCGGCGAGCATCGCGATGAACGCGGGATGGTCGTTGACGGCGCAAGCCCGATGGAAGGCCACGCCACAGGACTCCGCCACCGCGCGCGCCTCGACATCCAGGTCGTAGAGCACTTCGACATGGTCGCAGACGAAGCCGACCGGGACCACCACCACATCGCGCGCGCCCTCACCGGCGAGGGCGCGGATCACGTCGCGGACGTCTGGCTCGAGCCACGGATCGCGCGGCGAGCCGCTCCGGCTCTGGTAGGCGAGCGCGAAGCGCGCCGACCCCAGGCCCGCCGCGATGAGGCGCGCCGCCGCCTCGAGCTGGGTCGCGTAGGGCGAGCCGGTGGCCATCGCCACCGGGACGCTGTGGGCGGTGAAGATGAGCCGGGCGTTGGCCCGGCGGTCGGGGGCCACGCTCTCGAGGGCGGCGCGGGTCCGGTCCAGCGTGGCGTCGATGAAGCGCGGGTGGTCGCTCCACGCCGGTGCGTAGGCGACTGCGGGGGCATCCGGACCGACCTTCTCGCGCGCGGCGGCCACGTCGTCGACGTAGCGCGACCACGAAGCCTCGGTCTGGAGCGACGAGAGGATGATCCCGAGGGCGCGGCGGCGGCCCTGGTCCTTCATCTCGGCCAGGGTCTCGTGAAGGAACGGCTGCCAGTTCCGCATCCCGACCCAGACCGGCAGCGCGCGGCCCTCGGCGGCGAGCGCCACGCGCAGGCCCTCGGCCTGGCGCCGTGTGAGAGCGTTGAGCGGCGAGCGGCCGCCGATCAGGTCGTAGTGGTGCGCGACCTCCTCGAGCCGCTCGGGCGGGACGCGGCGGCCCGCGGTCACCGCCTGTAAGAATGGGCGGACGTCCTCGGGACGCTCGGGCCCGCCGAAGGCGATCAGCAGCACCGAGTCGATCGGGATGCTCATCGTGACGACAGCTCGTGGACGATATCGACGAGGGCCTTCACGTGCTCGACCGGCGTCTCCCGGTGGATGCCGTGACCGAGATTGAAGATGTGCCCGGGCCGGCCGGCGGCTCCGTCGAGGATCGCGCGGGCCGCGTGCCTGATCGCGTCCACGGAGGCGAGCAGCACGGCGGGGTCGAGATTACCCTGCACCGCGACGTCGTGGCCGAGCCGCGCCCAGGTGGGTCCGAGCTCCACCCGCCAGTCGAGGCCGATCACGTCGCCCCCCGCCGCCTTCATCAGCGGGAGCAAGCCACCGGTGCCGACGCCGAAGTGGATGACCGGCACGCCCGGCCGCAGCGCCTGGATCGCACGGCGCGTATGCGGCTCCACGTATTGGCGATAGTCGGCGGGCGACAACGTCCCCACCCACGAGTCGAAGAGCTGCACCGCCTGGGCGCCGGCACGGATCTGGCCGTTGAGGTACGCGCCGGTGATGTCGGCGAGCGTGCTCATCATGGCGGCCCACGCCTCCGGCTCCGCCCGCATGAAGGCCTTGGTGAGGAGGAACTCGCGCGAGGGCCCGCCTTCGATGAGGTACGAGGCGAGCGTGAAGGGCGCCCCCGCGAAGCCGATCAGCGGCACGCGGTCGGCGAGCGCCTTGCGCGCGCGCGCCACCGTGTCGAACACGCAGCCGAGCGCGTCCTCCACGATTATCTGCGGAAGAGCGAGCGCCGCTTGGCCACTGCGCACCGGGCGCTCGATGCGCGGGCCGTCGGCCCGCGTGAACTCGAGCCCGACGCCGAGCGGCTCCAGGACGAGCAGGATGTCCGCGAAGAGGATCGCCGCGTCCACCCCGAGCCGCTCCACCGGCTGGAGCGTGACCTCCGCGGCAGCCTCCGGACTCTTGCACAGCTCGAGGAAGCCGAGTCGGGCCCGCACCGCTCGATACTCCGGCATGTAGCGGCCGGCCTGGCGCATGAGCCAGATCGGGGTGAACGGCGTGGGCCGGCGCAGACACGCGTCGAGGAAGGCGGGAACGGCCGGCGGCATGCTGCTCGGAAGCCTACAGGCGGGTACTGGCGCAGTCAAGGAAGCGGGGCTATGATCCGGCAGCGAGGAGGCTTCCCCATGTCCTTTCTTTCCGGCAAGCAGGCCTTCCTTCAGATCCTGAAGGACGAAGGTGTCGACACCATGTTCGGCAATCCCGGCACCACCGAGCTGCCCTTGATGGATGGGCTCGTACGGGAGCCGAGCATCCGCTACATCCTCGCGCTGCAGGAGGCGGTCGCGATCAGCATGGCCGACGGCTACGCGCAGGCGAGCGGCAAGCTGGGCGTGGTGAACGTCCACACTTCGCCGGGCCTCGGCAACGCGATGGGCATGCTCTACGACGCCCACGAGGCGGGGACGCCCTTGCTCGTCACCGCGGGCCAGCACGATCAGGCCATGAACCTGACCGAGCCTATCCTGTGGTCGGATCTGCCGCCGGTGGCGCGCCCGTACGTGAAGTGGTCGCACGAGATCACCCGCCTCGAGGATCTGCCTCGCGCGGTGCGCCGCGCGGTCAAGACCGCGATGGCGCATCCGACGGGCCCCGTGTTCATCTCGCTGCCGGTAGACGTGCTGAACGCGGAGCGCGAGCTGGATCTTCTCCAGTCCACCCGGGTGGCCCCGCGCATCCGCGGCGACCGCGCCGCGATCGAGGCGGCCGCCGACCTGCTCGTGAAGGCGTCGCGGCCCATCCTGATCGCGGGCGACGCGGTCGCGCACGGGGACGCGCTCGCCGAGATGGCGCAGCTCGCGGAAGCGCTCGGCGCGCCCGTCTACATGGAATGCGTGCCCTCCACCTGCTCGTTCCCGTTCACGCACCCGCTCTATCACGGGCCGTTCCCGCGCCTGGGCCAGCCCATCCGGCAGCTCCTGATGCAGCACGATCTGCTCTTCTCGGTGGGCGGCGATCTCTTCACGCTCTCGCTGCCCTCCGACGTCGAGCCGATGCCGGAGGGGCTGCCCCTGATCCATCTCGATCTCGATCCCTGGGAGATCGGCAAGAACTACCCGGCGCAGGTGGCCATCCAGGGCGACCCGAAGGCGACGCTGCCCGAACTGGTGGAAGCGCTGCGGCGGCACCTGAGCCCCTCGCGGGTGAAGGACGTGTCCGCGCGGGTGGAGAAGCTGCGGGTGGCGCAGGAAGCCCGCCGCGAGGCGCTGCGCCAGGAGGCGGCCGCTCAGGCGAGCCGTGTGCCGATCAGCCCGCTCGCGCTGGTGGGCGCGGTGGCGGGTGCGGTGCCCGACGAGGCCATCGTGGTCGACGAGTCCATCTCCTCGAGCCACGGGGTGCGGGAGCTCCTGCGGGCCCGCGACCACCGCGGCTTCTACGGCCTGCGCGGCGGCGGCATCGGCTGGGGCCTGCCCGCCTCGCTCGGGGTGAAGCTGGCCCAGCCGGATCGCCCGGTCGTGGCGCTGGTGGGCGACGGCAGCGCCATGTATACGATCCAGTCGCTGTGGACCGCCGCGCACGATTCGATCCCGGTCGTCTTCGTGATCTTCAACAACGCCTCCTACCGTATCCTCAAGCAGCGCACCCAGGCGTTGAAGGGCTTCTCGGCCGAGGACAACCACTACGTGGCGATGGATCTGGTGAAGCCGGGCCTCGACTACGTGGGGCTCGCGAAGGCGCAGGGCGTCCCGGGGGAGATGGTGGAGAAGGCGGCCGGGGTGGCCCCGGCGCTGCAGCGCGGTCTCGCCTCCGGCGGGCCATACCTCGTCGACGTCCGCATCGACGGCGCGCTCCGGGGCTGAGCGGGGACTAGCCGGCCTCCGCGGTAGCGAGCAGCTCTCGCACCCGATCGATCAGGAGCTCGGGCGTGAAGGGCTTCGCCACGAAGGCGGAGTGCTCGCCCGCGAGCGCGGCGCGCGCGGAGCGGCTCGATCGGACTTGGCTCATGGCTGCTTCGTTTCCCGGTGGACTCGGGGCCCGCGGCGCAACCCTGACACGATTCTACTCGGTCGTTCGCCGGGCTCCAACACTCTTGCGCAGCGCGGGGCAGCGGTATACCGTCGATTGCGCCCGCGCCTTGCGTCCGCGGAGCACTCGCCGCTCCGGGAGGAGCCAACGATGACCGAGAGCAGCCAGCTCATCCGGGGTCTGGAGGGCGTGGTGGCCGCCGAGACGCGCCTGTGCGACCTGGACGGCCGGAACGGCCGCCTGGCCTACGCCGGCTACGACATCGAGGAGCTGGCCCGGCAGGCCACCTTCGAGGAGGTGGCCTTTCTACTCTGGCACGACGCGCTGCCCACCCGGGCGGAACTCGACCGGTTCCAGAGCGAGCTGGTGGCGGCGAGGTCCATTCCCGGCGACCTGGTCCGGGCCTTCGCCCTCATGCCGCGCGAGACCGATCCGATGCGGGTGCTACAGGCCGCGGTCGCGGTGCTCGGCATGCACGATCCCGACACCACCGACAACTCGCGGGCGGCCAACCGGCGCAAGGCGGCCCGGCTCACGAGTCAGTTCGCGACCGTGATCTGCGCCCATCACCGGGTGCGGAGCGGGCTTCCCCCGGTGCCGCCGGCGCCGGAGCTCTCCCTGGCCGCCAACTTCCTCTACATGCTGACCGGCAGCAAGCCCAGCGCCGTCACCACGCGCGCCTTCGACGCGAGCCTGACCCTCTACGCCGAGCACGAGCTGAACGCCTCGACCTTCACGACGCGGGTCATCGCGGCGACCCTGTCCGACATGCACTCCGCGGTGGCGGGCGGGGTGGGAGCGCTGAAGGGCACCCTGCACGGCGGCGCCGGCGAGGCCGTGATGCGTACCTTGCTCGAGGTGGGCCGGCTCGACAACGTGGACGCGTTCGTGGAGCGGGCGATGGGCGAGAAGCGGCGCCTGATGGGCTTCGGTCATCGCGTCTACACCGCGGGTGATCCTCGGGCCACCATCCTGAAGGGCATGGCCGAGGAGGCCTGCCGGCAATCGGGCCAGGCGCTCTGGTACGACCTGGCGGTGGCGCTCCACGCCAAGGTGCAGGCCACCAAGCGGCTCATCCCAAACGTGGACTTCTACTCGGCGCCGCTCTTCTACTCGATCGGTATTCCGGTGGACCTGTTCACGCCGGTGATCGCCACCGCCCGCATCGCGGGTTGGACCGCCAACCTGATCGAGCAATACGACGACAACCGTCTGATTCGGCCTCGCGCCGATTACAAGGGCCACCCCCGCCGCGCCTTCGTCGCGCTGGAGAAGCGCTGACAAGGAACAGCCAGGAGCCATGGGCCAAAGCCTGACCCGCAAGCTCGTCGACTCGCACCTGATCGCCGGCAAGGCGGTGGCCGGCGAGGAGATCGGCCTGCGCGTGGATCAGGTGCTGCTCACCGACACCAACGGCGCCATGTCGCTGCTCCAGTTCGAGGCCATGGGCTTCCCGCGGGTGCGTCCTTCGCGGGTGGTGGCCTACATCGACCACAACGTCTACCAGGTGGACTCACGCAACTCCGACGACCACCGCTACATGCAGACGGCCGCGGCGCGCTACGGCGCCTGGTTCTCCAAGCCGGGCAACGGCATCTGCCACCAGGTACACTTCGAATCCTTCAGCGTCCCCGGGCAACTCCTCCTCGGCACGGACAGCCACACCCCTCTCTGCGGCTCGACCGGAATGCTGGCCATCGGGGCGGGGGGCCTCGACGTGGCGGTGGCGATGGGCGGCGGGCCGTATCACCTGGTCATGCCGCGCGTGACCTCGGTATGGCTCACCGGGCGCCTGCAACCATGGGTCTCGGCCAAGGACGTGATCATGGAGCTGCTGCGCCGCTTCTCGGTGCGCGGAGGCAACGGGCGCATCTTCGAGTACGGCGGCCCGGGCGCGGCCACCCTGTCGCTGCCGCAGCGGGCCACCATCTGCAACATGGGCGCCGAGCTCACACTCACCACCAGCGTGTTCCCCTCGGACGACGCCACCCGCGAGTATTTCCGGCTGCTCGGGCGGGAGGCGGAGTGGCGCCCGCTCGGGCCGGATCCGGACGCCGAATACGACGACCGGATCGAGCTGGACCTCTCCACGCTCACGCCTCTCGTCGCCCTGCCCGGCTCCCCGGATCGCGTGGTGCCGGTCTCCGAGGTCGAGGGCCTCGCGGTCGAGCAGATCATGGTCGGCTCCTGCACGAACTCCTCCTGGGAGGACATGCAGGCGGTGACGCGCGTGCTCGAAGGCCGGCGCGTCGCCCCGTCGGTCTCCTTCGTGATCTTTCCGGGCAGCCACCGCATCCTCGAGGTGATGGCGCGCGAGGGCCTGCTCGCCCCGCTCCTGGCCGCGGGCGCCACCATCTCCGAGCCCACCTGCGGGGCGTGCGCGGGCATCGGGCACGTCCCGGCCTCGGGCGGCAAGAGCCTGCGCGCGTTCAACCGCAACTTCCCGGGCCGGAGCGGGACCAAGGACGACGCGGTGTATCTGTGCTCGCCGCTCACCGCCGCCGCCTCCGCCCTGACCGGCCGCATCAGCGACCCGCGCAAGGCCGGCACCGCCCCCGAGCGGCGGTGGCCCGCCTCCCTCCTCGCCTCCGAGGCCGGGCTGATCCCTCCGGTGGCGGAATCCGAGGCCGCCGGCGTCGAGGTGCTCAAGGGCCCGAACATCAAGCCGGTGCCGCGGGGGCGGCCGGTCGAGGCGCGGCTGACCGCGCCCGTGCTCATCAAGCTGGGCGACAAGGTGTCCACCGACGACATCTCGCCCTCCGGGACGCAGGTGCTGATGTTCCGCTCCAACGTGCCGGCCATCGCCGAGTTCTGCTTCCGCAACGTCGACGCCGAGTTCGTGGCCCGGGCGCGCGCCGCGGGCCGCGGCCTCATCGTGGGCGGCGAGATCTACGGCCAGGGCTCCTCACGCGAGGCGGCCGTGCTCTCGCCCCTTCATCTCGGAGTTCAGGCCGTCCTGGCCAAGAGCTTCGCCCGCATCCACCGCGCGAACCTGATCAACTGGGGGATCGTCCCGCTCGAGTTCGAGAACCCGGCCGACTACGATGGGATCGAGCGCGACGACGTGCTCGACTTCCCGGATCTGCGCGAGAGCCTGGCCGCGGGCGTACCGGTGGTCGTGGCCAACGAGCGCAGCGGCGCCCGCTTCGGCACGCGCTGCATCCTGAGCCCGCGCGAGCGCGACATGCTGCTGGCCGGCGGTCTGCTCGCCCAGACCGCCACCAAGACCGGGTAAGGGGAGTCATGGCCCAGGGCCGGGTTCGAGCGGTGTACATGCGCGGGGGCACCAGCCGCTGCCTCGCGTTCCATGAACGTGATCTCCCCCCGACCGGCGACGCGCGCGACCGCATCCTGCTGGCCGCGCTGGGGAGCCCCGACCGCTACGCCCGGCAGCTCGACGGGCTGGGCGGCGGGATCTCGTCGCTGTCGAAGGCCTGCATCATCGGGCCGCCCACCCATCCCGACGCCCAGGTGGACTACACCTTCGCGCAGGTCGAGGTGAGCCGCGCCGTCGTCGACTACACCGGTAACTGCGGCAACTGCTCGTCGGCCATCGGCCCCTTCGCCATCGACGAGCGCATCGTGCCCTACGCCGACGGGGAGACCGCGGTCCGCATCCACAACACCAACACCAAGAAAATCATCGTGGCGCGCGTGCCGGTGGCGGACGGCGAGGCCGCGGTGGTGGGCGACTTCGAGCTGCCGGGCGTGGCCGGCCTCGGGGCCCGGATCGCGCTGGACTTCCTCGACCCGGGCGGCGCCGGCACCGGCCGGCTGCTCCCGAGCGGCCGCGCGCGCGACATCATCGCGGGAGTGGAGGCTTCGCTGGTGGACGCCACCAACCCCATGGTCTTCGTGCGGGCCAAGGACCTGGGCCTCATCGGGACCGAGACACCGCAGGCGATGGACGGAGACAAGGCCCTCGTCGCGCGGCTCGAGGCCATCCGCGTGGGCGCGGCGGAGGCGATGGGCATCCCGGGCAGCGCGGCCACGCCGAAGATCGCGGTGGTGGCGCCGCCGACCGCCTTCACCGCGCTCGACGGCACCGCGTACGACGCCGACCGGGCGGACGTGGTCTCGCGCTGTATCTCGATGGGAAACGCCCACCGCGCCTTCGCCCTCACCGCCGCCATGTGCCTGGCGGTGGCGGCCCGGATCGATGGCACCGTGGTGAGCGAGTGCGCGGGGAGTCGCGCCGGCGACCTGCGCCTCGGCCATCCCTCGGGGGTGCTGCCCATCGCGGCCGCGGTGGGCCGGCGGGACGGACAGGCCTGGGCGGAGCGGGTGACCGTCTACCGGACCGCGCGGCGGTTGATGGAAGGCTACGTGAGAGTGCCGTGATGGCCCGCGGCGGCCCGCCGCGCTGATGATGCTTCCCCCGGACTTCACCGACGAGCACGAGATGCTGCGCCGGACGGTTCGCGCCTTCGTGGAGAAGGAGGTCGTCCCCCACGTCGACGCGTGGGAGGAGGCGGGGCGCATCCCCCGCGCGTTCTGGCGCCGCCTGGGCGAGCTGGGCCTGCTCGGCCTCGAGTTCCCCACCGAGTACGGAGGCGGCGGCGGCGATTTCCTCTCGAGCGTGGTGCTGGGCGAGGAGATGGCGCGCTGCCGCTCGGGCGGGGTGGCCTTCAGTGTGCTCGTCCATACCGACATGTCCTCGCCCTGGCTCACCCGCTACGGCACCGAGGCGCAGAAGCGCGCCTACCTGCCCGGCATCGTGAGCGGCGAGACCGTCTGCGCCCTCGGCATCACCGAGCCCGGTGCCGGCTCCGACATGGCGGGCATCGCCACCCGCGCGGTGCGCGACGGCGACCGCTACCTGCTCACCGGAAACAAGATCTTCATCACCAACGGGGTGTACGGCGATCTCTACTTCGTCGCCGCGCGCACCAGCCCCGGCGCGGACGGGCGCCGCCACGCCGGCCTCTCGATGTTTCTGGTCGAGCGCGGCACGCCCGGCTTCGCGGTGAGCCGGCGGCTCGACAAGATGGGCATGCGTGCCTCCGACACCGCGGAGCTGTCCTTGCAGGAGTGCCCGGTGCCCGCCGCGAATCTTCTCGGCGAGGAAGGCCGCGGCTTTCATCAGCTCGCGGCGGGGCTCCAGCGGGAGCGCATCATGGCGGCGGTGCTCGCGCTCTCGGGCGCGGCCCAGGCGCTCGAGGACACCACGGCCTATCTGCGAGAGCGCCACGCCTTCGACGGCCCGCTCAGCGCCAAGCAAGCGCTGCGGCACCGGGTGGCCGACATGGCCACCGAGATCGAGGCGGCCCGCCACCTCGTCTACCACGCGGCCGCGCTCTACACGGCCGGCCAGGAGTGCGTCAGCGAAGTCTCCATGGCCAAGCTCTTCGCCACCGAGGTGGCCAATCGCATCGCCTATCAGGCCGTCCAGCTCCATGGCGGCTACGGCTACGTGCGAGAGTTCCCGGTCGAGCGCTTCTTCCGCGACGTGAGGCTCTGGACCATCGCCTCCGGCACCTCCGAGATCATGCGCGAGATCATCGCCCGGCGGCTCCTGTCGTGACCGCCGGCCCCGCCGCCACCCTGACCCACGACGGCCCGGTGGCCCGCCTGACGCTCGAGCGCCCGCAGGTCCGCAACGCCCTCAGCCGGGCGGTCGCCGACGCGCTCGAGTCCGCGCTGGCCCGCCTGGCCGCCGCGGAGGACACGCGGGTCGTCGTCGTGGCCGGGCGCGGGCGCTCCTTCTGCGCGGGTGCCGACATCTCCGAGATGCCGAAGCTCGCGCCCGCGGAGGCGGAGGCGTTGGCCGGACGCTGGCAGCGCATCCTGGACGGCTTCGCGGCCCTGCCCCAGGTGACGATCGCGGCGGTGCAGGGGCACGCCCTGGGCGGCGGCCTCATGCTCGCGATCGCCCAGGACCTCCGCGTGGCCGAGGCCTCCGCGCGCTTCGGGCTGCCCGAGGTCACGCTCGGATTCAATCCAGGCTACGGCATCGCCCGGCTGCTCGACGTCGCGGGCGGCGCCCACGCGCGCGACCTGATGCTCACCGCCCGCCAGGTGGATGCCGCGGAGGCCTTCCGCATCGGCCTGGTTTCCCGCGTGGTGCCCGACGGCACGCTCGACGCGGCCACCGACGCGCTGGCCCGGGAGGTGGCGCGCTCGCCGCGCGGCGGGCTCGCGGCCAGCAAGGCCATCACCGCCGACCTGCGCGCCGGCCGACCCGGCGCCGAGCCCCGCGCCTACGGCACCCTGCGGGCCGCCCCCGACGCCCAGGCCCGCATCGCCGCCTTCCTGAACCGCCGCCGAATCCCTTAGAGAGAAGCTCCGGGGTAGAAAGGACACGCCATGGCCGCCACCCTTCCACTCCTCTACACCCACGTCATGGGCAGCCACGGCTTCCCGTCCTGGTTCTGGACCGCGCTCGACCGGATCAAGGCGGGGGAGTACGGCCAGACCGACGCGCGGGAGACCTTCGACGACGCCACCCAGCTCGCCATCCGTGATCAGGAGCGCGCGGGCATCGACGTGATCTGCGACGGCGAGATGCGGCGCTACTTCTTCGTGCAGACCTTCTACGGCCGCATGGAAGGCCTCGAGGCGCTGGAGCCGCTGCGCAAGACCGGCCTCTACGCCTACGACAGCGTGCCCCGCTATCGCCCAACCCGGAAGATCACGGTGCCGAAGGGTCTGGGCACCGTGGACGAGTTCAAGTACCTGGTGAGCCAGACCGCCCGGCCGGTGAAGGCCACGTGCCCGGGGCCGGTCACGCTCTCGATCCACATCCAGACGCGCCCGGGCGACGCCTACGACAACGACCGGCTCGCGCTCTGCTGGGACCTCGTGCCCGCGGTCAACGCGGAGCTCAAGGCGCTCGCCGCGGAGGGCGCCACCTGGATCCAGGTGGACGAGCCGTCGGCGGCCATCGTCCCGGGCCAGGCCGCCGAGTACGTCAAGATGTTCAACGCCTGCGTGGAGGGCGTGAAGGCCAAGATCGGCTATCACGTCTGCTTCGGCAACCTCATGTCGCGCCCGCGCGGCCGGCGGTCGTATCGCTGGATGTTCCCGGGGCTGCTGGAGACCCGCTGCGACCAGTTCGTGTTCGAATACGCGAACCGCGAGATGGCCGAGATCGAGATGTGGAAGGAGGTCGGGGTCGACCGCGACGTCGCCTGCGGGGTGGTTGACGTGAAGAGCTTCTACATGGAGACTCCCGAGGACGTGGCGGAGCGGGTGAAGGTCTGCCTCGAGCACATCCCGGCGGAGCGCCTCTCGCTGGTGCCCGACTGCGGGTTCTTTCCGGTGCCCCGCTGGGTCGCCTTCGAGAAGCTCAAGCGCCTGACCGCGGGCGTGGCGCTGGCGCGCAAGCGGCTATCCGGCTAGGTCCACACCACTCTCAACGAGGATCGCGGTAGATGTGCTTGACTCCCCGCAGCTCGTCGCGCAGATCCTCGGGCACGATCGGCCGACGGCGCGGGGTGGTCACCACCTGGGGATCTCCCACTCGGGGCAGGGCCCGGCCCCGCCCCACCGGAGCCCGGCGATGCCGCGCCCTGATCGGATCGGCTCGGGACGCGGCGGCCCGCGTCGTGCCGGCGCTGCGCCAAGAGGTGCCATCCACAGCTATCCGGCCGGTCCACTTACCGGTTGACGGCGGCGGTGCGCCAGCATAGCATGCCGCTCAGCCGGGCGGGCGCGGGCGGCGCGCGAGGAGACCGCAAATGTACGCTGTGGCATCGGCTCCTGGGGCGACAATCCTCCCCGGCTCACGAAGGGCACGATGACGATCGTCAACGGGTGGGAGCCGTCGGCGTTCGAGAGCTTCATGGCGGGCGCCGACGGCTGGTTCGCGAGGATGACGAACGTCATCCCGCGCCAGTGCGTGGAGCGGGAGAAGAGCCACGTGTGCGTGGCGCATGCAGCGCTCGATCTCATGGGACGGCCGCTGGGTCCGCCGCGCCGCCCCCGGCGGCCGCTGTCGCCGGAGGACCGGGGGCGCCTCGAGCGGATCCTGCTCGAGTACGACCTCCTGGACCGGCGCTGATCGATCGCTTCCAGGATGACCGGGTGACCCCGCAACCCCGAGACGACACAGGAGGGCGCATGCACACCACACGACGGAACTTCCTGAAGCTCACCGGATCGGCCGCGGTGGCCTTGGGCGGCCTCGACGCGATCCTGGCCGCGAAGCGCGCGCCGCTCTTCGCGCAGGCCAACCCCGTCAAGATCGGCGTGCTGCCGATCAAGAGCGGCGTGGCCGCTACCGTCGGAGAGGGCGGGATGCGCGGCTTCCAGTGGGGGGTGGACCGCATCAACGCCGCGGGCGGCATCCTCGGTCGGAAGATCGAGCTGTTCATCGAGGAGGAGACGAACCCAAAGGACACGACCGAGCGCTTCCGCAAGCTCGCCTTGCAAAACAAGGTCGACATGGTCAGCGGCGGTATCTCGAGCGCGGTGGGGCTGGCCCTCGGACCGGTGGCCGAGGAGATGAAGATGATCTGGGTTTCCTGGGACGCCACCACCCAGAAGGGCATCGAGGAGACGATGCCGAAGCCGAAGTACTCGTTCCGCAGCACGGACAACGAGTGCGAGGCCGTCATGACCTCGATCATGGCCGCGAAGCATTGGAAGGGGAAGGTCAAGACGGCGGCCGGCCTCAACCTGGACTACACGTACGGTCGCAACAACTGGGACGCGTTTCAGGCCATCACCAAGAAGTACGACATGGGCCTGGACTATGTGCTCGATCTCTGGCCCAAGATCGGGGTCACCGACCTCACGTCGCACGTCGCCGCCATCGCTCAGAAGAAGCCGGACATCGTGTTCGCCTCGCTCGTGTTCGCCGAGCTGCCGATCTTCATGAAGCAGGCCCACGCCGCCGGGCTCACCCAGACCACCAAGTTCATCTTCCCCCCCGCGGGGCTCCAGCACACCGCCATGAAGAAGGCGTTCACCCCCGACGGGATCATCTTCGGCCACAACAGCATGTACTTCGAGGCGCCGAATGCGAGCCCGCTGCTGAAGCAGTTCACGAAGGACTATCACGAGAAGTATCAGGACTACCCGCACTTCGAGTCCGACCGGGCGTACTCGGCGATCATGGTGTACAAGGCCGGCATCGAGCGCGCCGCCAAGGCGATCGGCGGCAAGTGGCCGACCACCGACCAGATCATCCAGGGGATGGAGGGTGTCGAGATCGAGTCGTTCGGAGGGCCGTTCAAGTATCGGGAGGACCACATCCCCGACTGCAACTTCTACGCGGGCTTCACCACCTCGAAGAACCGGTACGACTTTTCCACGATCGACCCGGTCGAGATCATGCACACCAAGAACCTGCAACCGCCGACCGGGATGGGGTTCTTCAAGTGGATCGAGAGCTGGAAGGCCTGACGGGTAGGTGATCGAAGCGGCCCTCGCCATCGTGCTGGGGGGCGTGTTCAACGCCGCCATCCTCTTTCTGGTGTCGGCGGGCCTCCAGCTCGTGTTCGGGGTCCAGAAGATCGTCAATCTCGCCTGCGGGTCGTTCTACGCGCTGGGCGCCTACTTCGGCATCTCCGCCGTGCAGTGGGCGCTCGGCGCGGGGACCCCCCGACCGCTCTTCCTCGCCGTCCTGCTCCTGAGCGGCGTCGCGCTCGCCGCGATCGGGCCCGTGATCGAGCGGCTGCTCAGGACCATCTACGCTCGTGACGAGAGCTTCCAGATGCTGCTCACGTTCGCGCTCGTCCTGATGTTCGAGGACATTCTCCGGATCGTCTGGGGACCGCGGACGCACGTCATGGGCGGTGGGCTGTACACGCTCTACGGGCAGCTCCCGTTCGGAGCGGTCAAGATTCCGGTCTACAACCTCCTCGTGATCCTCGCCGCGCTCGCGATTGCGATTCTGATGGGGCTCTTTCTCGCCCGGACCCGCTTCGGCCGGATCGTCCGGGCGACCGCCGAGAACCGCGAGATGAGCGAGGCGCTGGGAGTCGACATGGCCCGGGTCTATGCACGGGTGTTCACCCTGGGTACCGCGCTCGGCACGGTCGGTGGCGCGCTCGTCGTGACCTCCACCGCCGCCTCGCTCGACATGGGGATCGAGCTGATCGTCGATGCCTTCGCGGTGGTCGTGATCGGCGGCCTCGGCAGCATGCGCGGGGCCTTCGTGGGCGCGCTCATCGTGGGCGTCCTCAAGGCCGTCTCCATCGCGACCTACCCCGAGCTGGAGTTGATGGCCGTCTACATGATCGTCATCGCGGTGCTCGTCCTCCGCCCAGCCGGGCTCTTCGCACGAGCGACCGCGTGAAGCATCGCGCCGCGCTGGCCCTCGCGCTCCTCGCGATGGCGCTCGTTCCCCTCGCCGGCCGCGACTACTACACGACCCTGATGCTGCCGTTCTTCGCCTACGGCATCGCTCTCTTCGGGCTGAACCTCCTCTTCGGCTACACGGGAGTGCTGTCGTTCGGCCACGCGCTGTTCGTCGCCGTCGGGGCGTACACGGCGGCCTACCTGACGAGCGCGTTCGGGATCCTGCACTTCGAGGTGATCCTGCTCGTGGCCATCGGAGCCGCCGTCGTCGTGGCGATTCCCGTCGGCCTCCTCTGTATCCGCTACGTGAAGATCTACTTCGGGATGTTGACCCTCGCCTTCGGCATGCTCTTCTACTCGTTCCTGTACAAGTTCTACCACCTCACCGGCGGCGACGAGGGGATGCGCGTCCTGCGGCCGACACTCCTCGGCCAGTCGTTCCCCACGCTCGACAAGGTCGGGTTCCTGACCGGCCCCTACTACTACTATTCGCTGGCGCTCCTCGTCATCGCGACCTTCGTGATGTGGCGCGTCGTGCGCTCGCCGCTGGGCCTGTCCTTGCGCTCGATCCGCGAGAATCCGGACAAGGCGCAGTATGTCGGCGTCAGCGTCCGACGCTACCGCTTCTTCGCCTTTGTCATCGCGGCGGTGTTCGGCGCGGTCGGGGGAGCGCTGCTCAGCATCCCGACCGGCCTGGTCGACCCGCTGCTGGCCTACTGGACACACTCGGGGAACCTCGTGTTCATGCTGCTGCTCGGCGGCTTCACCAACTTCTTCGGTCCGATCCTCGGCGCCTTCGTGTTCATCTTTCTTCAAGATCAAGTGATGTCGCTCACGCAGTACTGGCGGTTGGTGTTCGGCGCCATCCTGGCGGTGGTGGTGATCTTCTTCCCGCATGGGCTCATGGGCCTCGTCGACCCGCGGAGGCGCGCCGGTACGTGAGCGCGTTGCTCGAGGCCGAGGACGTCCGCATGTTCTACGGCGATTTCTGCGCGCTCGACGGCGTGAGCCTCGCGGTCCGCGACGGCGAGTTCGTGTCCATCATCGGGCCGAACGGGGCCGGCAAGACGACTCTCGTCAACGTCCTGACCGGGCTCGTGCGACCGACGAGCGGCCGGGTGCGCTTCAAGGGGGGCGACGTCGCGGGTGTCGGCCCGGTGCCCCTCGCGCGGCTCGGCATGGCCAGGAGCTTTCAGCTCGTCAGCATCTTTCCGGCCTTGACGGTGGCCGAGACCATTGCCGTGGCCGTCCTGGCACAACTCGGCCGGGGCGCACGGCCACTGGCCGCGCTAGCGCGGGACGCCGAGGTGCGGGAGCGGGTCCGCGAGATCGCCGATCTCTTCGGGCTCGGCGACAAGCTCACCCGGCCGGGCCGCACCCTCGCCCAGGGCGACAAGAAGCTGCTGGACGTGGCGAGCGCCTTTGCCCTGCACCCCGAGATCATCCTGCTGGACGAGCCGACCAGCGGCGTCAGCACGCGGGACAAGACGACGATCATGGACGTGCTCGTCCAGGCGTCCAAGCGCATCGGGATCAAGGCGATCATCCAGGTGGAGCACGACATGGATATCGTCTTCGGATACTCCGACCGTATCGTCGCGCTCCATCAGGGCCGCGTCCTGGCCGACTCCACACCGGAGGACATCCGCAGAGATGAGCACGTCGTCGCGACCGTGATCGGCAAGCGCCTGCGCTGATGCTCGCCGTGGAGGGGCTCAACGTCTTCATCGAGGCCAGTCACATCCTCCGTGACGTGACGCTCGAGGTGGGAGACCGTGAGCTGGTCTGTCTGGTCGGCCGGAACGGCGCCGGAAAAACCACCACCCTCCGGACCATCATGGGGTTCCTCGCGGCGAGGAGCGGCCGGATCGAGTTCAACGGGGGCGGCCTCGTCGGGTTACGGCCCCACATGATCGCCCGCCGTGGCCTGGGGTTCGCCCCCGAGGACGGCGGCGTCTTCGGCGATCTCACGGTCGCGGAGAACATCGAGATCGCGACGTGGACGCGGCCCGGGGAGCGCCCGGCCGCGGAGCGGGTGGAGCGCGCGTACGAGGTGTTCCCGGTGCTGCGCGGCTATGCCGCGCGAGGCGGGACTCAGCTCTCCGGCGGTGAGCGCAAGATGCTGTCCATCGCCCGCGCGCTCGCGCTGGATGCCGAACTGCTCCTCCTCGACGAGCCATTCGAGGGGCTGTCGCCGGCGATCATCCCCATGATCAGCGAGAGCATCGGGGCGATCACGCGACTCGGTCACAGTATTCTCCTGGCCGAGTCCAACATCCACCACGTCCCGGAGTACGCGAGCCAACTGTACGTCATCGAACGAGGCGAGATCGTCTTTGCCGGCAAGCCGAGCGAAGTCCTGCAGAACCCCGACGTTCTGCGTATCATCGGTGGAGCTGCCTGACGCGGCGGCATCACATCGAAGGAGGCCCACATGGCGCGCCCGAACAGCTTCCGTGGAGTGTTCTCGTTCTCCGTCACCCCCACCAAGGACGACGGTGCGGCGATCGATGAAAAACGACTGCGGGAGTTCCTCGACTTCCAGATCGAGGAGGGCGTCCACGGCATCGCCGTGTTCGGCAGCACCGGATCCAACGGCTCCTTCTCGGAGGAGGAGAAACGCCAGGCCATGAAGGTCGCGGTCGACCACGTGCGCGGCCGGGTGCCGCTCATCTTTGGGACCGGCGCGATCACGACCGCCGAGGCGGTTCGACAAGCGCGCGCCGCCGAGGCGGTGGGGGCGAATGGCATCCTCGTGGTGCCGATCACCTACTGGCCGCTGACCGAGAACGAGGTCTACGAGCACTACCGGGCGATCGCCGCGGCCACCCCGCTCCCGATCACCGTGTACAACAATCCATGGACGACCGGTGTCGACATCAAGCCGCCACTGCTCGCCCGCCTCGCGGAGCTGGACACCATCGTCGCCGTGAAGGAGTCCAGCGGCGATCTGACGCGAATCAGCCAGATCCGGCGACTGACCAAGGGACGGATGACCGTCTTCGCCGGGTGGGAGTCGGTCACCCTGCAGGCCTTCATGGCCGGCTGCGAGGGGTGGTTCTCGGGCATGACGAACATCATGCCGCGCGAGTGCGTCCGGCTGTTCGAGCTCGCGGTGGAGAAGGCCGATGCCGTCGGCGCCCGCGAGCACTTCGAGCGCATCTTCCCGCTCTGTGACTTCATGTGCCAGAAGAGCCACGTCCGGGTGGCCCACACGGCGCTGGATCTCCTCGGGCGGCCCATGGGGCCGCCGCGCCGGCCGCTCCGGATGCTCGAAGCGGCAGACCGCGCCGAGCTCGAGCGGTTGCTGCGCGAGTTCGGCGCGCTGAAGAAGTGAGGGGCCGTGTGAACTGGAGGGCCCACGCATGGAGATGATGCCGAGCCCGCGCATCCCGTTCGACTGGGAGGAGCGACGCCGGTGGCTCGAGCTCCCGATGCCGGTGGCGGAGTTCGAGTGCCGGGTCAGCCAGCTTCAGGAGGCTATGGTCGGCGGAGGCTTCGACGCGCTGGTGGTGTACGGGGGACTCAACGACCAGCACAACGTCCGCTATCTCTCGAACTTCAAGACGTGGTGGGGCGATGCCATCGTGATCGTCCCGAGGTCGGGCGAGCCGATCCTCCTGACGAACTCGATCTTCCACGGCGAGCCCATGCACTCCAACGTCCAGACCATCTGGCTGAAGGATCTCCGGATCACGCCGCACCCGCATTCGACGAAGGACCCGAAGAATGTCGCCGACATGGCCGCGGACGTCCTGAAAGAGAAGGGCGTGACCACCGGCCGCGTCGGGCTGGTCGGCCACCAGACGATCCCGGCCTACCTCGACCGCCAGCTCGCCCAGCGGCTGACCGCGATCGAGGTGAAGCCCGCGACGCATCTCCTGAAAGCGCTGCGGAAGAACAAGTCGGCGGCGGAGGTCACGGTGCTACGCGAGGCGGGACGGATCGCCACCGCGGGGTTCATGGCCGCCCTGAATGCCGTCCGGGAGGGAATCACGGAGAACGAGCTGGCGGCCGCCGCCGGCGGAGCCTGCCTGGCCGAAGGCGCCGAGGACCTGAACTACGGGATCATGTGCTCGGCGGGGTCACGCTCGTGCCTGAAGAACGTCTATCCGATCCGAAAGCCGCTGCGGCAGGGCGAGCTGTTCGTCATCGACGTCGGCATCAAGTACCACGGGTACCAGACGGACATCTCGCGCAACAAGGTCGTGGGCGAGCCGGACGACCTCACGCGACGCATGCTGGATTGCTGTCTCGAGCAACACCTCAAGGTCATCGAGGCGATCGGACCCGGCGTTCCGATCTTCGAGCTCCAGAAGCTCATGTACCGCGTGGCCGAGAAGTGGAACCTCCTGGAGTACGACTACACGACGCACGCCTTCGGCCACGGGTACGGCCTCGACATCGTCGAGGAACCGTACCTCTACTGGGGGAACACGCAGCCGCTCGAGGTCGGCATGACGTTCTATGTGGAGCCGATGGTCATCAAGCACGGCCTCGGCACGGTCTGTCTGGAGGACATGGTCGTGGTCACCGAGAACGGCTGCGAGCAGATGACCAGCGCGATGCGGAAGACCTGGTAGGAGAACCGCCATGAGAAAGCTGCCCATCATCGACTGCGACTCCCACGTCGAGGAATGCGAGGCGACGTTTGCGCACCTCGACAAGCGCTACTGGGAGCGACGCCCGCTCCACGTCGACCTGCACGGGATCCCGCAGAACTCGACCCAGGACTCGTACTGGCTGATCGACGGCCACGTACACCCGCGGCCGGTGGGCCAGGGCGCCACGTTCGGCGGGAGCCCGACGAGCTCCACGCTCGGGCGTGGCAAGCCGTTCAGCATCGGATCGCAGACTCTTGACGACGTGCCGGCCCGCGTGGCCGACATGGACCGGCTCGGTATCGACGTCTCGGTCCTCTACCCGACGCTGTTCCTGACGCACCTGACGGAAGACACGCGCTACGAGGCGGCGTTGATGCGGAGCTACAACACGTGGCTCGCCGAGCGCTGTGCCGAAGCGCCGCACCGTTTGAAGTTCGCTGCCCTCCTGCCGCTGCGCAACCCGACGGCGGCGGTCGCGGAAGTCAGGCGGGCGAAGGAGCTCGGAGCCGTCTCGCTCTACACCTTGGGCACGGCCGGCGAGAGGCTGCTGGACCACGAGTCGCTCGATCCCGTCTACGACGAGGCGGTCAAGCAGGGCCTCCCGATCGCGGTGCACGTCGGCTGGAGCCATCCCGGGCTCACGGCGAGCTGCAACGATTGCTTCGCCGCGTTCGGCCTGAGCTTCACGCTGCCGGTGTTGATGGCGTTCTTCGCCTTCACCGGCGGCGGCGTGCTCGACCGCCATCCCGATCTCCGGGTGGCGTTCCTCGAGGCGGGCGGCGACTGGGTGCCCTACATGCTGGATCGGCTGGACCGCTATCACTTCGTGGTCGCCGCCAAGTTCGGGCGACCCGTCTCGAGGAAGAAGCCGAGCGACTATTTGAAGACCGGCAGTGTCTACGTGAGCATCGAGGGAGACGAGCCGATGGTGCCCAAGGCCCTCGAGCTGCTCGGCGAGGACGCCGTCTTGGCCTCCGCCGACATTCCCCACGCGGAAGCCCGGGACAGCCACCTGAACGAGGTGACCGAGCGCGTGGACCTCTCGGCCGCCGTGAAGGAGAAGATTCTCTCCTACAACCCCGCCCGCTTCTACGGGCTGACGATCTGACTTGGCGGGTCAGGCGCGGGTCAGGCCGTAGCCGACCGCATCCGTTCTCTCCTCACGGAGCCGGTCTGGCGGCGTGGATGAAGCACCCGGGATAGCCGTGCCCGCACAGGTTGCTCGTAGGGCGACTCTTGACGATGACGGTGTCGTCGTCGCAATCGACGAGGATCTCGGTCGCGTCGACGTAGTGGCCGTCGTCCTCACCCTTAACCCAGACGCGTCCGAGCGTCCGGCGAAACAGCGTGACGCGTCCCGTCTCCAGGGTCTTCGCCCAGGCCTCCTCGTTCATGAACCCGACCATCAGGACATCACCCGAATCGGCGTGCTGGATCACGACGGGCACGAGGCCATTGAGCTTGCTGAAGTCGAGCGCTTTCTCGAACCGCCACTTCGCCCTCATCCCGACTCCCTCACTGGAGGCCATGGGTTCTCCCGGTCCGCAGCAAGCGCCTCGGCGGCCAGATGGCGGGCGGCCTCGCCCGGATCCGGCGCCGCGTAGATCGCGCGGCCGACGATGGCGAACGCCGACACGCCCGCCGCGGCGGCGAACGCGCGCGTGATGTCGCCCCCGAGGGGACCGATGCCGGGTATGAACAGGCGCGTGCCGGCGCCCGAGGCGAACTTCCTCCGATGCCGCTCCAGCGCGATCAGATCCGTGGCCGGGATGATGAAATCCCGAGCGCCGAGGGCAAAGGCGCGGGCGATGATCCGGGTGAGCGCGTCGCGCGCCACGTACCCGCCACCCCGGACGAGATAGTCCGGCAGCGGCAGCGCTCCGCCGACGACCGGCAGGAGCCCGCGCTGCAGTGTCGTTCCGACGAAGGCGTCCAGGGCTCCCGGCCCGCCCAGGGGGAACAGGATGAGCGCATCGACTCCCGCGTCGCGACAGACCTCGACGTACTCGGACGCCATGCTCGGGATATCGAGCCCGGCCTTCTGGTGGTCGTAGAGCAACGTCTTGGTCGTGACCTTCCGGAATGCGTCGACCACGCCCCGCAGGCCGTACCTGAGTGTGAGGAGCCCTCCGAGCTTGTAGCCAACCACGCCCTCGACGGGATCGACGGCCTCGAGCAGCCGCGAGACCGCGTCGAGATCGTCGAGGTCGCAAGCAGGGACGATGCCGTGCCGGTGTCGATCGAGGTCGGCCACGCCGGCGTGACTCAGTGCGCCCTACCGAGGCGCATCTGGCGCAGCGCGGACGGCTTCATGTCACCCACGTCCAAGCTCACGTCGATCACCTGGATGTTGTTCGTGAGATCGCCGGCCGAGATGATGTCCACGCCGGTCTTGGCGATCTCGACGACCGTGGTCTCGCGGACCCCGCCCGATCCCTCGACGAGCGCCCGACCGTCGATGAGGGCGACCGCCTCCCGCATCTCCTCCAGGGTCATGTTGTCGAGCAAGATGATGTCGACGCCGGCGGCCAGCGCTTCCTTGACCTGCTCCATCGACTCGCACTCGAGCTCGATCTTGAAGGTGTGCTGGGCGCGACTCCGGAGAATCTCGACCGCTCGCGTGATGCTGCCCGCCGCCTTGATGTGATTGTCCTTGACCAGTATGCAATCGTGCAGGCCGAAGAGATGGTTGTGGCCGCCCCCTACCCGCACGGCGTACTTCTGCAGCACGCGACAGCCGGGGACGCCCTTGCGGGTGTCCGTGATCCGAGCCTTGTAAGGCGCGAGCAGCTTCACGTACCTCCGCGTCTTCGTGGCGATCCCCGACATGTACTGGATGTAGTCGAGCGAGACGCGCTCGCTGGCGAAGAGGACCCAGCAGGGCGCGGTGATCCGCATGAGGACGGTTCCCTTGTCCACCTCGTCGCCGTCTTCGACCTCGTACGTGACGGTGCAGTCCCCGTCCAGGATCTTGAACACCTGTTCGGCGACCGCCAGACCGGCGACGACCGCCGGTTCCTTGACGTAGATCTGACAGCTCGCGCGGTCGGTGGCGTCGACCAGGAATCCGCCGGTGGTATCGCCGGGTCCGATCTCCTCGCGCAATGCTGCCTCGACGATCGGTCGGATGATGAACGGGTTCAGTTGCATCTGGCACCTCTCGTCCGAGCGCGGGCTACGCCGGCGCCACCGAATCCTGGGGGGAGTCTCGAGGGAGGTCGGCGAGGCCCCCCTCGACGTTGAGCCACGGATCCGCGTCGATCGCGAGGGCGTCGACGATCTTGGTGTGGGCGGTCGTGAAATTCATCGTCTCGATCATCTCGACGAGCTCGGCGTCGCTCAACCCCTCCGCGTGGAGCTCGGCGACCTGCTCGTCGGTGATCGCGTTCGCGTCGAGGGCAGCCTGGCGGCAGAACTGGAGAATGAGGGTTTCACGCCGGGTCAGCCTAGCTCCTCGAAGTCCGCGGACCCCGAGGACCTCGTGCTCGTTGCCGCCCTCGGCCCGGAGAGCGGTGGTGTGGAACTTCACTCAGTATCCGCACTTGTGCAGGGCGGCCATCGTGAGCCCGATGGCCTCTTTCGTGCGCCGCGGGAGCAGCCCGCTCCTGAGCAGGTGTTTCATGCGGTCCCAGTTGGACTCGAGGCTCGGCAGGTGATGCGCATAGGCGCGCATCAGGTTGGGGACACGCCCCGGTCCCCGGACGGCCTCGATCTCCTCGAAGATCTCCTTCGTGCGGCCCCGCGCGTCGGCCGGGTCCACGAGTCGGATACGCGCCATCATGTCCTCCCCGAGCCCGCCCATTCGAACGGGCCGTAGTGAGCGTTTCGCTCCGCGTGGTTCCATCGGACGCCGTGGTCCTCGTACCGACCCTGTCGGCCGATCGCAGAGGCCATCACGCGACAGGCGAGGTGCTTGAGATTCTGAATCCAGATCTCTGACTTGCCAGCGGCGCCGATCACGCCCTCCACCTCGAGGTCGAGCACGCCGGGAATCTCGACGTGGCGTCGGTGGCCGAGCGCTCGATACGAGATCGGCACCACACGTGGCTCACGCCACTCGCTCACGACCGTGGCCACGCGCGCCATCGGGCCGCCGGCCCGACCGAGGAAGATCGCGGTGAGCGCGTCCCGCTGTGGTTCCGACGCCGCGGCGGGAAGGTAGGGCGCCACCTGCCACTGCCCGTCCGCCATCCGCCCGGGAATGTGGATCGCGAGGACGACCGTCAGGCTGTCGAGGGTGAGTCCGCCGAAGGCGCCGGCCCACAGGTGAAAGACCGCGGGCAGGTCACAGTGTCCCCTCGTCGGCGTCGCCAGCGGCAGGCCGTGCCCGGAGTCGCGCGGACCGAGCAGACACGGGCAGAAGAGATCACAGTTGCAGTTCTCGACGTATTCGCCGCGGAGCGTCCAGGCGCTGTCTGTCGTCATCGCGCTGACGTGAATGCCATGGCGTATAGTAGTACGGTCGCAACGACGGAGGCAATCTCGCATGCTCCAGGCGATCGTCGGTGGACTCCTGATCGACGGGACCGGTCGGGATCCGATCGGCAACGGCGCCGTGATCATCGACGGCGGCCGGGTCGTGGCCGCGGGCCCGGCGGGCACAGTGGGCATTCCGCGCGGCGCCCGGATCTTCGACGCCGCCGGTCGGACGATCCTCCCCGGTCTCGTCGACTGTCACGTGCACTGCACCTACCGCTCTCGCGAGGTCGCGGATCACCTGCGAAACCCGTCGACCTACAACGTCCTCCGCTCGACATCGATCTTGAACGCCACCCTCGAGGGCGGCGTCACCACCGTCCGCGACACGGGGGGCGCCGACGCGGGGTTTCGCAAGGCCGTCGAAGAGGGGTTCGTGGCCGGCCCGCGCCTCATCATCGCGATTGCCATGGTCTCCCAGACGGGCGGGCACGGCGACTGCTGGGTACCGGCCGGGCTGCGGCTGCCGAAGCGCACCTGGCTGCCGAACAACATCGCCGACGGAGTCGATGAGGTCCGGAAGGTCGCGCGAGAACTGCTGATGGCCGGAGCGGACTTCCTGAAGGTCTGCACGACCGGCGGCATCACCTCCCTGACCGACGACTATGGCGAGCCGCAGTTCACCGTCGAGGAGATCCAGGCGGCGGTCTACGAGGCGGCCACGCGGCGGAAGCGGGTTGCCGTACACGCCGAGGGACTGGCGGGCATCAAGAATGCGCTGCGCGCCGGGGTGTACTCCATCGAGCACGGCTGGTTCCTCGACGAAGAGTGCGTGGACCTCATGGTCCGGCAGGGCACGTGGTGGGTCCCCACGCTCGCGCTCGTGCCACTGTCCCGCGAGCGCCGCGCGAAGGACCCCGCGTGGGGAACCGTGCAGCTCGCCGAGGAAGACCGAAAGGACGACGAGATCTACCGTCGCCAGCTCGAGCAGAAGCCGCTCTGGAGGTACGCCGTCGAGAGGAACGTCAACATCGCCATGGGAAGCGACCAGTCCCATCGGCTCTTGACGGGGCAGAACCTCATCGAGCTCGCGTTCATGGTCGACGCCCTCGGGCTCTCGCCGATGCAGGCCATCAGGGCCGCCACCGGCGCGGCGGCGGACTGTCTCGAGCGTCCGGAGCTCGGCACGCTCGCGCCGGGGAAGCTGGCCGACGCGGTGGTCGTCGACGGAGATCCGCTGGCAGACATCGCCATCCTCGGGGATCCGGCTCGAATCCACTTGGTCGTCAAGGCCGGCGTGGTGTACAAGGACCGCTTGCACGAGGATCGAGTCCGAGAGGCTGGCGGGGCTCCCGCGGGAGCTCGCCGCGGAGTCTAGGCAGGGACTGTAGTCGCTTTGACCACCTCTCGCCGGTCCCGATCTCGCCGCACCAGGGCCGCGTCGTCATTGACCAGATCAGAAAGAGATAGGATGCTCGCATGAGTCTCGGCACGGCTCATGGCCCGACACTACAGTCGGAGTAGAGATGATGGTTACCCATAACCCCCTCCACGGATCCCAGCGAGCGGGATTACCGCACTGGGCTCTTACCTCAGGGGATGACGCCAAGGCGCCTCAGGGGATAGGGGTGGCA
>Ga0187893_10003490_pt1 | contig 31776 bp, 35 predicted proteins | sample MA1701074metaG_FD_139574 | JGI IMG/M metagenome (GOLD analysis project Ga0187893, IMG submission 139574) | White microbial mat communities from a basaltic lava cave in the Kipuka Kanohina Cave System on the Island of Hawaii, USA - MA170107-4 metaG ...
GCGTCGGGATGATAGTAGATACTGGGCATGGCCGGCTCCTTCCGTATGTGGCTCCTTCCGCCTTATCGTGGATGACCCACGACATATGCGGAATGGGGCTGGCCGTTCCATGCTGACTACAAGAGCTACAAAGGACCCACAGATCCGCGGGATCGCCTTTCCCGCGCAGGCGTACGAGCGGCTGTTCGCAAACTCCCGGCACCTTCGGCGCGAAGGGCGCGGCGAGGCGGTGGCCCGCATCCTCGCGCGGGCATGGGCGGCCGATGCGTAGCCCGACCCGCGCGCCAGCGGCACAGGGCCTTCTCGGCACCGTTGCGGTACAGGCCGCTGGCTTGTCCAGCGACGAGCGGGAACGCCATGCCCCGCGAGAGCGCCGGCGCACGCCTTCCACGTCGACGTCGAGCAGTATCCGTTCGACCTCGCGGCCGCCAACCGCCTGCTCGACGAGGCGGGCTACGGGAGCAGGGGCCCAGACGGCGTCCGGCAGGGCCCCGATGGCCAACCTCTCGGCTTCGGCCTCCTCGTCGGCAACGACCCGGTGCCCCCCGTCACCGACCTGGTAGTACGAGCGCTCGAGCAAGTGGGCGTGCGGCTCGTTGCCGAGGCCGTCGACCGACCGAGACGTGACTCGCGCACGTCCAGCGGCGACTACGAGATGGCGATCACGAACTTATAGGGGGGCTCGGCGGCGACCCCGACTATCGGCGAACCGTCTACTCCTCGCTGGCCCCGAAGCATTTCCAGAGTGCCCAGGGATATCGCGATCCCGAGTTCGACGAACTCGCCGAGCGGCAGCTGGTCACCCTCGACGAGGCGGAGCGCGCGAGGCTTGTGGCCCGGATGCAAGAGCTCGTCGCTCGCGACGTCCCCATGGCCAGGCTTTCTGACGAATACGTGACAAAGCCTGGCCACAAGGGGTTAGGAGCTGAGGTGTCGCTGCTCAGGACGGCTTGGTGGCATAGAAGTCTTCGAGCGCGGCGCGGGCGGAGGGCTCGACCTCGGTCCAAGAGGCGGCTTCGGCCTTGGTCACCGTGACGGAGTTCGGGAGCAGGAGCACGGCGGTGACGCCGTCGAGCGCGAGCAGGGCCTTGGCGAGCGGGTGGTCGGCGCTGGCGGGGTCGGTGAAAAACCGGCCACGCGCTTCCTGCTGGACCGGCTGGTCGAGCAGGAAGCGGCGGGCGTTCGGGTTCGGCGTGTCTTGGACGCGGACGTCGACGGTCACGCCGGAACCCTATCCGATCATGAGCCCGCCGATCGTCGCGGCCGCCCGCGCGAACGCGACGGTGGAGAAGGCCTGGAGCTTGAGGCTCACGCCGCCCCCGGGGCCATCAGCCTTGAGGCTCACGACAAGGTCCGGATGGCGCATATACCAGCCGCCGATGGCTCGCAGCGCGTTCGCGCAGCCGTCGGCGTCCGGGAACTCGAGGAGGAAGACCCTCAGCGCGACCGCCTCACCGGTGACGCGTCGCGGCCCGGTCCCCCCGCCGGGAAGCCGCAGCTCGGGGAGCCGCGTGAGCCGCTGGTCCGGCCCCATCCTCGCGCGCATCGCCTGCCCTAGCTCGTCGAGGACCGCGATCTGCTCCTCGACGGGTTGGCCGGCTGGGAACGACACGGTGACACGGAGCTGGCTCACAGCGCCTGCCTGGCGAACGCTTCGAGCTGGCCGAGGTTGCGCACCTCGAACGCCGCGTCACAGGCGGGCAGATACTCGGCCATCACGGAGTCCCCGGTGTCCCAGTGCTCCCGGGGCTCGGGGTTCAACCAGTAGACCGCGCGCACGCGGTCGGCGACGCGGTGCAGGTACTCGGCGCCCGTGGTCCGGAAGTTGGTGCGCGCGTCGCCGACGACGACGACCGTCGTGTGCGGCGCGAGGTCGCGGCCGGCCCGGTGCCAGAACTGCTCGAGGCAGTTGCCGTACCAGGACTGCCCGTCGAGCTCTGCCACCCGGGCCTCGCGGTCGATCCGGTCCAGCGCCGCCGCGAACCCCGCGGTCGCCTCGAACATGCGGGTGACCTCGTCGAGGGCGTCGACGAACACGAAGGCGCGCACCCGTTGGAAGCACGTGGCGAGCGTGTACGTCAGCTCCAAGGTGAACCTCGAGAACGCCCGCATCGAGCCCGAGACGTCACACAGCAGCACGATCTCCGGCTTGCCGGCGCGGGGCCGGCGGAGGCGAGGCTCGACCGGGCAGCCACCGGTCCCGAGCGACCGCCGGATCGTCCGGCGGAGATCGAGCCGCCCGCGCCGCGCGCGCCGGCGCTGGTGCGACAAGCGCGCCGCGAGCTTGCGCGCGAGCGGGACGAGCGCCTCGCGCATCCGGTCGAGGTCGCGCTCGTGTGCCCACAGGAAGTCGACCTCGTCGGGCGGCGGCCGGCGCTGGCGCGTGGCGAGCTCCACCGCGCCGAGGTGGTCGAGCAGGGCGGCGGACACCTCCTCGCGCAGCATGTCCCGGAACAGCCGCATGCGCTCCTCCATGTCCTCGTGGATGACCCGGCGCTCCAGCGCCGTGCGGCCCCTGCCCTCCACCACGTGGTCATCCCGCAGGCGGGAGAGGATGGCGTCGAGGTTGAGGCCACGCAGGGCGCGGAACGTGTAGGCGTCCTCGCTGATGCGAGCGGTGGGGCGGACGTCGCCGTACTCGTCGACCCGCTGGCGCGCGATGGCGCGCAGCGTGTCGACGTCGCCGCGCTGGAGCGCGTCCGTCAACGCCTGGGCGTCGGCGGGAACGGGGCCCGGCGCCGCCGGGGACCGGCGCAGGGGGAAGTACAGATCGAAGAGCCGGTCGAACGCCGGCCGTAGCGTCCGCTCCTTGAGGAGCGCGGCGGCGAGCCCGGCGCGGACCGCCTCGCGCTGCTGGAGGGGAAGCGCCCGCAGGGCCCTCAGCGCGTCCGTGACCTCCACCGTGGACACCGTGATCCCCGCCCGCCGCAACGCTCGCGCGAACGCGAGCACCCTCCCGTCGAGGCCGTCAGTCACCGATGTCGACCCCCAGCTCGCGGCGGACCTCGATGTGGTCCGCGCGGTGCTTGAGCAGCGTCCCGAGCGTGGCGGCCACGACCGCCGCGTCGGCGGGGTCCAACGCAAGCTCGACGAGCGTGGCCGCCCAGTCGAGGGTCTCGGCGATCGAGGGACGCTTGCGCAGGTCCATCGCGCGGATGGCTTGGACGGTCTGGACGACCTGGCTGGCCAAGGTGGCGTCGATGCCCGGTACCTTCGCCATCACGATCGCGTGCTCGCGCTCGGGCGACGGGTAGTCGAGCCAGAGGTAGAGGCAGCGGCGTTTGAGAGCCTCGGACAGCTCGCGGGTCGCGTTCGACGTGAGCACCGTGAAGGGCCGCGTGACCGCCCGGATCGGGCCGAGCTCGGGGATCGTGACCTGGAAGTCGGACAGGACCTCGAGGAGCAACGCCTCGGTCTCCATCTCGACCCGGTCGATCTCGTCGATGAGCAGGACGACCGGTTCGGGGGACCGGATCGCGTCGAGCACCGGGCGGGGAAGGAGAAACGCCTCGCTGAAGATGTCCTCCAGCTCGGCACGGAGGGTGCCCTCGGCGTCCCTGGCCGCCTGCAGCCCGAGCAATTGCTTGCGGTAGTTCCACTCGTAGAGGACCTTCGTCTCGTCCAGGCCCTCGTAGCACTGGAGCCGCACGAGCCGCGTGCCCGTGACCTCAGCCATGGCGCGAGCCAGCTCGGTCTTGCCCGTCCCCGCGGGTCCTTCGACCAGCAGCGGCCGGCCCAACCGTGCGGCGAGGTAGGCGGTCGTGGCGGTCGCCTCGTCGGCGAGGTAGCCGCCATACCGTAGCGCATCGGCAACGGCATCGATCGTGGGGAACTCGAGACCGGTCTGCGCGGCGCCGCTCATGCCCGCATCCTCCCACAACCGCGGCCGCTGTCGACCCCGCGGCGTGGCTTACGGGACCTTCATCGGCTCGGCGAACCAGCAAGAGGCACGGTGGCCGGGGCCGGCGACCGGCTCCAGCGGCGGCTCCTCCCGCGAGCAGACGTCCTGCGCCTTGAAGCAGCGGGTGTGGAACCGGCAGGCTGGCGGCACCTCGAACGCGCTGGGGGGCTCGCCGGCCATGCGGATGCGGCTGCGCCGCCGCTCGGCGGCCGGGTCGGGCAGGGGGACCGCCGAGAGCAGCGCCTGCGTGTAGGGATGCCGAGGTGCCGCGAACACGCGCTCGGCGTCGGCGACCTCCATGATGGCGCCTAGGTACATGACCGCGACGCGATGCGCGACGTGCCGCACCAGCGACAGGTCGTGGGAGATCACCAGGTAGGCCACCCCCAGCGTGTCCTGCAGGTCGGCCAGGAGGTTGAGGATCTGCGCCGCGATCGACACGTCCAGGGCCGCGACCGGCTCGTCCAGGATGAGCATCCTCGGTTCGACCGCCAGGACGCGGGCGATGGCGACCCGCTGGCGCTGCCCACCGCTGAGCTCGTGCGGGTAGCGGCTCGCCTGCTCGGGCTGCAGGCCGACCAGCTCCAGCAGCGCTCCCACCCGCCGCCGCGCGTCCCGGCGATCCTTTACGGCTCTATGGACCCGCAGTGGCTCGGTCAGCAGGTACTCGACGCTCAGGCGGGGGTTGAGGGTCCCGTAGGGATCCTGGAACACGATCTGCACCTGGCCGCGGTAACGCCGCAGCTCCTCGCGTGTGAAGGCGGTCACGTCCCGGCCCGCATACCACACCCGGCCAGCGGTGGGCTCGGTGAGCCGGAGCAGGCAGCGGGCGACGGTCGACTTGCCACAGCCCGACTCGCCGACCAGCCCCAGCGTCTGGCCCGGCTCGATCGTGAACGACACGCCGTCCACGGCCTTGACCTGGCCGCGACGGAAGCCCGGGACGCCACGCATGACCGTGTAGACCTTGCGCAACCCCTCGACGCGCAGGAGCGGCGACGGTCGGTCGTTGGCTGGCTGGCTCACGGGCCGTCTCCCCGCCGGCCCACTGGCCGGGGCAGCTCGCCGGCGAAGTGGCAGGCGCTGGGATGGTCGTCGGCGGCGTGCACGGTAAGGTGAGGGACCTGCTGGCGGCAGAGGTCCCGGGCGTGGGGGCAGCGCGGGTGGAACGGGCAGCCGGGCGGGATGGCGCGCGCGGACACGGGGACGCCCTGGATCGGCGACAGCCGGCGGCGCCGCTGCTCGTCGACCCGGGTGACCGACTGCAGCAATCCCCAGGTGTAGGGGTGGGTCGGGTGGTCGTAGATGGTGGTGACCGGCCCCTGCTCGACGATGCCGCCCGCGTAGGTCACCAGGATCCGCTCGGCGAAGCGGGCGAGGAGCGCGAGGTCGTGGGTGATCAGCATCACCGCGGTGCCGCGCTCCTCGGTGAGCGCGATCAGCAGATCGATGATCTGCGCCTCGATCGTGACGTCGAGCGCGGTGGTGGGCTCGTCGGCGATGAGCAGGTCCGGCTCGCACGACAGCGCCATGGCGATCATGACCCGCTGCGCCATGCCGCCCGACAGCCTGTGCGGGTACTCGGCGGCCCACCGTCCGGGGGCGGGAACGCCCACGTCGCCCAGCAGTTGGGTCGCGCGGTCGCGTGCCGCGCGGCGGGTCACGTCCCGGTGCGCGCGGATCGCCTCGGCGATCTGCTCGCCCACCGGCAGGCGCGGGCTGAGGCAGGTCACCGGGTCCTGGAAGATCATCGCGATCCGCGCGCCGCGCACTCGCCGCATCCGCCCTGCCGGCAACCCCAGGAGATCGGTCCCGTCGAAGGTCACCCGTCCCGACACGCGGGCTGGCGGCGTGGGCAGCAGCCGCATGATCGCCAGGGCGGCCACGCTCTTGCCGGCGCCGGACTCGCCGACGATCCCGACCCGCTCGCCAGCGCTGGCCGAGAACGACATGCTGTTGACCGCGCGGATCAGCCCCGCCGGTGTCGGGAAGGCGACGGTGAGGTCACGCACCTCGAGCAGCGGGCCGGTCATCGCAGCCTCGGGTCGAGCACGTCACGCAGGCCGTCGCCGAGCAGGTTGAACCCCAGTGCGGCCACGGTGATCAGCACGCCGGGGTATACCATCAGCCGCGGCGCTCGGGCGAGCGCGTCGCGGGCCTCGTTGAGCATCGCGCCCCACTCCGGCGTCGGGGGTTGGACGCCCAACCCGAGGAAGGACAGCGCCGCGAGCGCGAGCAGCAGCTGGCCCGTGCGCAGGGTCCACAGCACGACGACGGGCGCGACGACGTTGGGCAAGAGGTGCCGGACCGCGACGCGGAGCGGCCCGAGGCCCAGGGCGCGCGCGGCCTCGATGTAGGGCTGCTGCTTGGCGGCCAGCACCAGCCCCCGCACGATCCGCGCGTAGCTCACCCAGCCCGCCGCCAGGAACGCGGCGGCCAGGTTCGCCATGCCTGGGCCGAGCGCCCCGACCACTACGAGCACCAGCAGGAGGTTGGGGAAGGCCAGCAGCACGTCGACCACGCGCATGACGAGCCCGTCGACCTTGCCGCCGGCGAACCCGGCGAGCGTGCCGACCGCCGTGCCGATCAGCAGGATCCCGGTCCCGAGCGCGAGCGAGGTGAGCAGCGAGACCCGACCGCCGTACAGCAGGCGCGAGAACTCGTCGCGCCCGAGGTGGTCGGTGCCCAGCGGGTGCGCGGCGCTCGGCAGCGCGAACCGGTCGAGCACGTCCTGCGCGGTGGGGTCGTGCGGTGCGATCCACGGCGCGAGCAGCGCCAATGCCCCCAGGACCATCACGATCACGAGTCCCAGCAGCGCGGTGCGGTCGCGTACCAGCTGGCAAAGCAGCCTCCGCTTGGGGGCCCAGAGCGCCGCGCCCGCAAGGTCGGTACGCCCGCGCTCGTGGGAGCCGGTGAGGTCGCGCGCCGCGCTGGTGGGGATGCCGGCGCGGTCGCTCACGGCGCCGCCCCTGCCTGACGGGCCCGGTCGGCCGCCAGCGTGACCCTCGGGTCCAGCCACACGTAGGCGATGTCGACCGCGAGGTTGATGAGCACGAACACCGTGCCGGCAAAGACCACGAAGCCTTGGATGATCGGGTAGTCACGCTGGGTGATGGCTTCGAGCAACAGGCGGCCGATGCCAGGCCACACGAAGATCACCTCGATGATCGACGAGAACGCGAGCAGCGACGCGAACGTCAAGCCCGCCTCCGTCACCACCGCGTTGAGGGCGTTCGCCACGCCGTGGCGCAGGATGACACGCCGCTCCCGCAGCCCCTTCGCCCGGGCCGTGCGCACGTAGTTCTCCCCCAGTACCTCCAGCAAGCTCGACCGCATCAGCCGGGCGAGGACGGCCGAGTCGCCGAGCCCGAGGGCCAGGGCGGGCATGATCAGATGCGGGAGGCCACCCCGGCCCAAGGTGGGGAGCATGCCCAACCGCACCGCGAAGAGGATGATCAGCAGGTAGGCGAGGAAGAACCCGGGCAGCGAGGCGCCGAGCAGCGAGCCCACACGCAACACCTGGTCGACCAGGCGGTTGCGGTAGAGCGCCGCCACGATCCCGACCGGGATGGCGATCGCGAGGGCCACGAGCATCGCCGCGCCGGCGAGCTGGAGGGTGGCCGGGACGCGGGAGGACAGCTCGTCGAACACCGGCCGGCCGGTCGAGAACGAGATGCCGAAGTCGCCATGGACCGCCCCGGCCACCCAATCCAGGAACCGTTCGGGCAACGAGTCGTCGAGGCCGAACTGCTCACGCATCCGGGCCAGCTCAACCGCCGTCGGCGGCCGCCCCCGGGTCCGCTGGAAGTAGGAGCGCACGGGATCGCCAGGGGTGAGGTCGCCCACCACGAACGCGAGCAGGCTCAAGCCCAGCCAGGTGGGCACCAGGTAGAGCACCCGCCTGCCCACGTAGGCCAGCATCACCGGCTCGCGGGCGGTGGTGGCCTGCGCAGGGGGTTCACACAGAGCCGGCGATGAAGGCGTCGTCGAAGCGCACCTGGATGCCGGACGGGTGCGCCGGCAGACCCATCACCTCCGGCCGCACCGCGTGCGCGCGGATCAGCCCGGCGAGCGGGATGACGATGGCGTACTCGTCGATCAGCAGGTGCATGGCCCGCGCCGACAACTGCTTGACCTCCTCGGCATCGGGGCTCGCCAGGGCGTCGACGATGACGCGGTCGAACGCGCCGTCGCCTACGCGCGGTTCCGCCACGTCGGGTGGCCAGCCGGGAGCGAACACGGGCTGGTAGCCGATGTTGCCGAACAGCCCCTCCTCCCAGAACAGCAACGCCGGCAAGAACGCCGGGTTGGCGTCGTTCTGGTTGCCCCGCTCCAGCCACAGATCGCCCCGGAAGGAGTTGAGGCGCTCCTCGTAGGCGCCGGCGTCGGGTGTGGTGACGATGCTCACTTCGATCCCGACGTCCTTCAGCTGGGCCTGGACGAACTCCGCCACCACGCCGTGCTCCTGCGAGGAGGGGAAGCCGTTGACCAACTCGAGCGTGAGCCGCTTGCCTTCCTTCGCCCGGATCCCGTCGCCGCCGAGCTGCCAGCCCGATTGCTCGAGCAGTTGCGCCGCTCGGTCGGGATCGTAGGCGTACCCCTGGACCGTCGCGGCGGCGTCCGCGAGCAGCCGCGCCGGCACCATCGTCTGCTCGGATACCGCCAACCCGTCGAAGACGCCTTCGACCAGCGCGTCCCGGTCGACGGCGTAGGCCACCGCCTTGCGGACGTTCTCGTCTTGCAGGATCGTGTAGCCGGCCTCGCCGCTGATGTTGGCGTACATGGCCTCGTACAGGCCTGGGGCGGGCTGGTCGACCACGAACCCACGCGCCTCGAGGCTGGTGACCGCGTCCAAGGGCACGTCGAGCATCACGTCGAGGTCGCCCGCCTCCAGCGCGAGCCGCCGCGCGTTGGGCTCCGGGATGAAGCGGAAGGTGATCCGCTCCAGCGCGGCCGGCTCGTCCCAGTAGTCTGGGTTGCGCTCGACCACCAGGCGCTCCTCGGGCACGTACTCCACGAAGCGGAACGGGCCGGTGCCCACCGGCTTCTCACCCGGCCGCGAGCCCGTGGCGACGATGCTGTTGTTTGGGTGGACGAGCTGCTCGACCAAGCGGCGGTTCTGTACGGTCGGGGTGACGTCGACCGTATGGTCGTCCACGACCACGGTCGACTCCGGGCCCAGGCGCAGGGGGCCGCCCCCGGCCTCGGCGATGCGGTCGAAGGTGTACTTCACCGCCTCGGCCGTGAACGGCGTGCCGTCGTGGAAGGTGACGCCCTCGCGCAGCTGGAAGCGCCACGTGTTGGGCTCGATCAGCTCCCAGCCGGTGGCGAGCGAGGGTTCGACCTCGTAGTCGGGGGTCATCTGCACGAGCGTCTCGAAGATCGCACGTGGCGTGAAGCCGACGTCTGCCTCGGGCTCTTCGACGTCGTAGCTGTCCTCACCAGTACCCACCCGCAACTCCTGCGGACCCGACGGACGAGGTTGTGCGGCGCCGTACGCCGGGGTGACCAGTAACAACAAGAACGCGACAAGCACCATCGAGGTCCGACGCATGTGTATTCCTCCCGCTCCCGCCGCGTCAGGCTGACCTCAAGAAACACCTCGAGGCTACCGGCCCTCACTCACCCTGATAAGTGAGCCAAGCAGATAGCTGCCATGGAGCGGCCGAGGTCAGGCGACCCTGCTCGCGGATCCAGGTCTGTCCTAGAGGCGGATCAGGATCCGGAACCCCTCGTCCGTCTCATGGTGCTCGACCCATGCGCGGATCGGGTCGGCGTCACCGAACGCGCGCGCGATCGGCGATCCCGCCGGCAGCGGGCCGCGGACGTAGACGAAGCGATCTTGGAAAAGCTGGACGTCTGTGGGCTCGGGGACCGTGGCCTCAAGCCAGCGGACGTCGAACGGGTGGTCCAACGGACTGGAAGGCGAGCGGTCGCAAGTGATCGACTGGAAGACGAGCCCGCCGATCTCGGCGGGAGGCCGGTCGTCCGCGCCCGCCATCCGGCCGCATAGTGGGCAGGGTCGGCGCAGCAGTTCGGTCATCGCGTTGGTTCGGTGAGCAGGTCGGCGACCAGCCGGCGCACCTCGTCGACGGCGACGCCCACCGCGGCCTCGACGGGCTCGGAGAGGCCGGTGCCGACGCGCTCGGCGTCGACCGGCTGGCAGCCGACCAAGAGGAACCGTGGGGGCAGCACGCCAAGCGCCTTCGCGAGCATAAAGGCCCGCTCGGGCTTGGTGTAGTGCATATCGGCGAGGAAGTCCCAGCGCTCGAGGTCCGCCATCGCTTCGACGTCCGCGACCTCAGGCTCGATGACCATCACGGTCCCCGGCGGCCGGCCCCGGTCCACCGCGTCGATCACGACGAGCGCGTCGGCGTGGTCGAAGAGCTCCTGCACGAGGTGAATCCCGCCGATCCCGGTCTCGATGACCCGCACCGATGCGCCGAGATCGACCGCCTCGAGCCGCTGAGCCACCGCAACCCCGAAACCGTCGTCCCCGCGGAGGACGTTCCCGACACCTGCAATGAGCACCTTCATCAGCGAGATTCTATGGGCCACGCCAATTTGACCGCACCGCCTCGTGGCAGCACTACCATTCCTGTATGCCTCAGGGACTCGCAACCGATCCCGCGGCCGCGCTCGCGGAGCTCGAGCGGCGGCTGCGAGCGACGCCGAGGGCGGCCCGGCCGCTCGAGTACGCGATGCTGCGCTATTCGGTCGGCCTCGCGTACGCCGAGCTGCCGACCGGCGACCGTGCCCTCAACCTGTCCCGGGCGGTCGCGTCGTACCGCCAGGCGGCGACGCTGTTCGGCCCGCACCGCTACCCGGTCGAGCACGCGCGTGTCCAGACAGCGCTTGGCGCGGCGCTGCGAGAGCTGGGTCAGGCGCGCGAGGCGGCCCACGCGTGCGGCCGGGCGGTCGACCTCCTCACGAGAGCGCGGGAGGCCCCGAGCGAGCTCGGCGCGGCGTTGAACAACCTGGGCCTGGCCCGCAGCGACCTCGCCGAGCACGAGGACGCGGTCAGCGCCCTGCGGCAGGCCGTCGAGGTGTTCCGGGCGACATCGGAGCTGCGGCAGACCGCGATGGCCATGCACAACCTCGGCCAGGCGCTGGCCGCCTCCGGGGACCACGACGGTGCCGTGGCGACCTACGAGCACGCGATCGACGAGGTCGACCCTGAGACGTTGCCCTACCAGTGGGGCCTGCTCCAGCACGCGCTCGGCGTGGCGCTCACCGCGCTGGGGCAGGGGCGCCGGGCGGCGCGCGCGTTCACCAACGCTTTGCGGGTGTTCACCCGCCAGCGTTACCCGTTCCAGTACGCGCTCGCGAAGAACAACCTGGGGCTCGCGTGGGCGCAGGTCGGTGACGTCACGGGGTCGCGCCGGGCGGTCGCCGCCTATGAGGACGCGTTGCGGATCCTCGACGTTCGCGTTCACCGCAGCCAGTGGGAGCAGGCATACCGCAATCTCGAGCTGGCCGAGCAGGCGCTCGCAGACCTGGGTCGGCGGGCGAGCCGGGCCGAGCATTTCGCGGCGCTCGTCGCCGAGCTGGGCCCTGACGAGCGGCTCGGCGTTATGCGAGAGCGAGTCACCGAGCTGCTGGGACTCCCCGAACCGCGCCGCTCGGAAGCGCTCGCCGAGCTGGACCTCGCCGCGCTGCGCCTTCCCGGCGGCGGCGCCCGAGCGGTCACGGCGGCGTGGCTGACCGTGCTCATGGAGCTGCCGAACGACCTGCTCCTGGCGGGTCTCCGCTCGCGCCTGGCCGCGCACGACCACCTCGGTGGCGCGCGCGAACGCCAGGCCGCCGCCGAGGTCCTCGACGAGACCATCCAGTCCGAGCTGCTCGCTCCCCAGCGGATCCGCGTCCGGGACACGTTGGAGATGATGGGTTATGAGCGCCCCTGACCCGTGCATACCCGCGGTCGAGGCCGCTGAGCGGTTTTTCGCCGCCGTTCGCGCACGTGACCACGACGGGCTCTGGGACCTGCTGTCCGAGGGCGCGCGGGCGTACGTGGTCAACCTTGCCATCGAGCGAGGCATGAACTTCGACGCCGCGAGCCGGATCCGCCAGGGGACCGCGGGCGAGGACGAGCGGCGGGAGTACCTGGTGGCGCTGCTGGAGGGGATCCTGCACGACCTCCGCGGCGTCGACCTGCAGCGCCTGGCCTACGAGCCCAGGGTCCAACCCGCCGACCACCCGCGAGTCCACGTCGAGTACCTGCTGCCCATGGAGGTCGCCATCGGCGACGTGACCCCCGCGATCCCAGCCGGCTCGCTGGTGATCGTCGGCGAGGACGGGCTGTGGAAGGTCGACCACCTGGTCCCGCGTCCCGGTTCGCGTGACGGATCTCACCGCTGAGCGGATCGAGGCGGCGCTGGCCGGTCGCTTCCTCGGCGTCCCTGCTCGCGTGTACCCCGTGGCCGTGTCCACGGACGCGCTCGCGATCAGCTGGGCAGGCCAAGATCAGGCGCCCGAGGGCGCGCTCGTTGTCGCCGACGTCGAGCTGTCCGCACGCGCCCGGCGCGGACCGCCATGGGTCTCGGTCCAGGGGGCTTCGCTCGCCTTCTCGGTGATCTTACGGCCGGAGCTTCCCGTGGAGGCAGAGGGGCTGCTGTGGCTGCTTGCCAGCCTCGCCGCCGCGGACGGCGTCCGCGATGCGAGCGGCCTTCCCGTCGGACTGAAATGGCCGAACGACCTGCTCCTCGCAAACCGCCGTCTCGGCGCGGTCAAGGTCGACGCGCGCCTGGCTCCGGGACGGATCGACGCGGCGGTCGTGACCGTTCGCGTCAATGTGGGAGGCCGCGAGCCAGGCCTGCCAGAGGGCGCCACGAGCCTCGCGCGAGCGGGGGTCGACCGGTCGCGCGTTGCGGTACTCGCAGCCATCCTCAAGCGCTTCGAATGCTGGTACGGCGCCTCGGTTCCCGCGTTGCTGGACGGCTACCGGACCCGCTGCGACACACTCGACAGCTGGGTCTCGGCGCACCTCATGCCGTCGGGAGCGCTGACGGGGCGGGCGGTTGACGTCGACGAGCGCGGGGCGCTGGTCGTCGAGACGGCGGGACGTCGGCGGCCGATCCCCATCGATGCGCTCCGGCGGCTCGAGCCAGCGTGAGAGCCGGGAGGACAGCCGTACTGTGCAGAGTTACGCCGGAATACCGGCATTACCCTGCACAGTGCAGGATGTGGGGCCGGCCGGCGCGCGAGCTCTTAGTCCTGCGCGGCCCGGGCGGCCTGATCTGGCACCGGGATCGAGGACTTCAACCGCTGCCGTCGCAGGCGCAGCCCGTCCCAATGACCGAACTCGTTGGCGGGTTGCCAGGACATCACCCAGTAGTCGTCGCCCCATCGTTCGGTCAGGGCGGCGTGCTCTGGGCGAGCGAGGAACGCGGAGCACGCCTCGTCGTTCCGCAGCACCGCGAGGGCGTAGAACTCATGCGGCAGGGAGACTCCGACCACCCAGCGCAGGACGTCTGGGTGCTCACGAAGGTCGCGATTGAGCCGCCGTAGCTGGAGCCAACCCTGCGGCGCTCGCCACAGGCGTGACACCTCGAGTCGCAGCACGACCGCGGCGCCCCCGCTCACGAGTTGGCGCTGACGCCGTGCCATCGGCGACGTGTCGTACGTCGGGGCGCCATCGTCCGCGGCGGCGGCCTTGAGGTACGGGAGCGCGTCCAGTGCGGCGGCCAGGGCGGCGCGCGCTTCCGGCGTCGTTGCCCGAGGTTGGAACGGGCGGTCGCCCGACATGCCGATCCGCAGCCCATCCCAGGTGCCGCGTTCCTCGCCGGTCAGGCGCCATCGCATGAGCCAGAACGAGCGCAGCCACTTGCCGAACAGCCACATGATGTCCTCGTGCGCCCCCGAGCGCATGAAGTCGAGCATCTTGTCGCGGCTCTCCCACACCGTGATGGTCCAAAACTCGCGCGGACCAGCGACGATGCTCGCCCATCGGACACAGCCCGGGGTGCGGGCGAGTTGACCGCGGATGCGTAGCGACGCAACCAGCATGAACGGGAAGTACCGGAGCCCACGCAGGCGTGACCGTGTGGTCACAGCGAAGACCGCGGGGTCCAAGCGCACGCCTCCTGCCCGTCGCAGGATCACCTTGGGCCAGAGGCCCGCAACCGGAACTTACCGCTGCGCTGCGGTGTCCTCCGAGTTGTCTGATCCCCTAACCTTCGTGACGGCGTAATCGATAAGGGTCTGGGTCAGCTCGACTCCATGGGCTCTCTTGGCGTGCTCGGCGACTTTGGCGACGAGGTGCTCGGCGTTGTCCGCCGTCGTGACCGCCTTACAGGCGACCCCGACGTCCCTTCACCGGAATTGGACGGCCATGTCGGGTTCCCTTCTAGGAGGTCCTTGCGGCGGGCTTACTGGTCGTGACCTTGGTCACAAGCTCCTCTAGGGCATCAGCGACGGCGCCCAGGTTCGCGTTGACCTCGGTCATGACGGGGATGACCGGCTCGGTCCGGTGGGCGATCGCTCGCGCCCCGAACGTGACCTTGCTCAGCGTGTCGATCACCGCTCTCAAGATGAAAAAAACCCAGAGGAGATAGAACGCTAGCGCTGCCACGAGCAGGCCGACCAGCACTAGCGTGAAGATCGCTACTGCGGACATGGTCGCTCCTTCTTACGTGAGTTGCTCGAGGGCTGTCACGTAGCCAACAGCGTTGTTGGTGACCCGTCTGACGATCATGCGGGTGTCCTCGAGAGCAGGCACCGGATCGAGGTTCCCGGTGAGCAGGACGCCATGCTCGAGGATGTCGTCCGCGTACCGGCGGATCTCCCTGGCGGGACGGATCACCCGGTTCGCGAGCAGGATTACCAACGGGATGACCACGAGGAGACCCACCAGGTTCGCGATCCACCACCACACCATAGCGACTCCTTCACGACTGACTACCGAGAGCAGTATTCTGCACCACTATCTGCTGCTCGCCAATAGTAGCCAAGTAATCGGGTGCCTGATAGGGTGCACTCCGCCACAAGAGGGAGTTGACGCGATGAAGCTTGGCATCGTCGGTAAGGGCGGGGTCGGAAAGACGACGGTGTCCGCGCTGATCGCAAAGGCATGCGTGGAGCGGGGTGCCCGGGTGGTCGCCATCGATACCGACTCCAACCCGAACCTCGGTATCTCCCTCGGTATGAGCTTCCAGGACATGGAGGCCGTCCCTGTCCTGCCTCGCTCCGTGATCGTCAGCTCGCGTGGCGACGTAACCGCCGCGGAGCTGATCGATGAGTATGGGCGCGCGACACCCGCGGGCGCGACGCTCCTGTCCGCGATCCGTGTCACCGAGGCCGGTGCCGGATGCACCTGCTCCGGCCATGCCACGGTCCGCAGCCTGCTCGGGGAAGCGCTCGCCGATCAGGCAGACGTGACGCTGGTCGATATGGAGGCCGGGCTCGAGCACCTCAGCCGGGCAGGAGGAACGCTCGCGCACGCAGACGTCCTGCTCGTCGTGATGGAGCCGACGCGCAAATCCCTCATCACCGCGGCTCGGACGATGGCGTTGGCCGCCGAGCTCGGCATCATGCGAGTCTACGGCCTGGGCAACAAGGCGCGCCTGCCAGAGGACGCGGACTTCTTCCGTTCCGCCGCCGCCGACTACGGCGTGCCCCTCGCTGGAATCATCCCGCTCGACGAGGCTGTCGCGGAGGCGGACCGTACCGGCTCTGGCGTCACGGCGGACCCCTCCCCCGCCGTGCGCGCCGAGCTCGACCGGGTGCTCGCCTTCGTCCTGGGCGAGGGCGCCACCGCCACGGCCGGGGACGCCCGCCAGCCCGCGCACATGAGCTAAGCGCCTCTTGGCGTCGCAGCCGCTTACGGTTACCCTGCTGGTAGTGGGCATGTTTCCCGGCGGGAGGGGACAGTGGTGGGCGGTATTACACGTCGAGAGTTGCTACGGTGTGGGACGGTTGCCGCATCGGCACTGATGGTGCCGGCGTGGGCACCGAGCGCGTTCGGGCAAGGCAGGCAGGAAGGCGAAGCGACGCTACGGGTGCTCGTGGGGTTCGGGACGGGGAACGCGCCTGACCAGATCCCTCCCCAAGAGGACCTCGCGGCTGCGTTCCGGGAGGCCAGCGGTCGAATGCTCTCGTTCGTGCGGATTCCCGACACCGACGAGGCCCAGCGCCGGCTCGGTGTGCTCATCGCCGCAGGGGACCCACCCGACATCATCCTGCCGACCGGCGTGTTCGGGATCGCGCTGTATCTCGATCAGAACGTCTGGCTCGACCTCGCGCCGCTCATGGCCGAGCACGACGTCGACCTGTCGTTGTTCCAGACCCCGGCCATCCGCGCCGCGCAGGCGGTGAACTACTACGGCGAGAACACGCGGACGGTCGTGGGGCTTCCCGCCGGGATCTTCACCCACACCATCGCCTACAACAAGCAGCTGTTCGCCGACGCCGGCGTCCCAGAGCCACCGCACCAGTGGGACGCGCCGAACTGGACCTACGACCGGCTCGTCGAGGTCGCCAAAACGCTGACCCGTGACTCGCGGGGACGGACCCCTGAGGACGCCGGCTTCAACCCCGGCGACATCGTTCAGTTCGGGCTTGGTCACTGGGACACGGGGCTCATGGTCCTCGGCTTCGGCGGCCAGAAGTACGACCCCGCGGCGCGGCGGGTCCAGTTCGACGATGACGCGTACATCGACGGGGTGCGGTTCGGCGCCGACCTGCTGAACGTCCACCACGTGCTCGCCACCGACGAGCTCGTCCAAGGGGCGGGAGCCCAGAGTCCCCAGCTTGCCGCCTGGAAGTCGGGCAACGTCGCGATGATCGACATGTGCGGCTGCGACCTCGCGACTTGGGGTAGCGGCAACGACTTCGAGTGGGATGTCGCTCCATGGCCCAAGGGACCCGAGGAGCTCGTCTCGACCCTCAACCTCGACCTCGGGGCAATCGTCTCGCGGAGCGCCAACCACGAGGCCGCCTTCGAGGCTTTGCGCTTTCTACTGGTCGAGCCTTCCAACGCCCGCACGCTGTCGACCAAGGGATACGGCGCGATGTCTCCGCTGAAAAGTGAGGAGGGCGCCTTCATCGATGAGCTGTCCGGCGCTTTTCCCGACATCGACCTGCAGCTCTTCTTGGACGCCATCCCCTTCTCCCGCAACCAGGAAGAGTGGTTCCCCGCGTATACGGAGATCAACGATCTCCAAGGCCAGTTCCTCGATCCCGTCAACCTCGGCCAAGCCGAGGCCGCCCCGCAGTTGCGTTCCTACCAGCAGGCGGCCCAAGCGGCGGTGGAGCAGTGGTTCGAGACGCACGAGCTCCCGTCTGCGTGAACGCGGCTCGCAAGGAAGCCCTTATCGCCTACGGCTTTCTCAGCCCATGGGGCATCGGCTTCCTCGGCCTCACGGCTGGGCCGATGGTCGCTTCCCTGATCCTGTCGTTCACCGACTACAACCTGCTCGACGCGGCTGGTACGGACTGGGTCGGGCTCACCAACTATCGCAGAGCGCTCACGGAGGACCCGCTCGCCTGGCAGGCGCTCAGGGTCACGACATATTATGCGGTCCTCGCGGTGGGGCTCGACCTGGCCGGCGGGCTGGCGCTCGCGTTCTTGCTCAACACCGGTGTCCGCGCGATCGGGGTGCTGCGCACGGTCTATTACCTCCCAGCGGCGATCTCAGGGGTGGCCGTCTCCCTGCTCTGGCTGTGGATCTTCCAGCCTGACTCCGGCCTGGCGAACGCGATCCTTCGCCTGGTCGGCTTGCCCGGGGTCAGGTGGGTCTACTCGACCGAATGGGTGATCCCGGCGTTCGTCCTGATGAGCGTGTGGGGCGTCGGCCGCAGTGCCTTCATCTACCTGGCGATCCTCCAGCGGATCCCGACGAACCTCTACGAGGCCGCCGCCGTCGACGGCGCCGGGCCGGTGCGGCGCTTCGCCCGGCTCACCTTACCGCTGGTGACCCCGGCGATCCTCCTTAACCTCGTGCTCGGCGTGATCGGCCGGTTCCAGATCTTCACGGAAGGGTTCGTAATCAGCCAAGGCGGACCCGCGAACGCGAGCCTGTTCTACGTGCTTTACCTGTACCGAAACGCCTTCGACTACTTCCGCGTCGGCTACGCGTCCGCGCTCGCGTGGACTCTCTTCACGATCCTGCTCGCGCTCACGCTCGCCGTGTTCTGGACGAGCCCGCGGTGGGTCTATTACGACGCCGATCCGAGGAGGGGCTGACGTGGGAGCCGGCGCCGTGCTCGGGCCCCGGGCGACCGGCCGGTGGCCAAGGCGCGTAGCCGCGCTCGTCACCGTCACTGGGGCCGTGGTCGTGCTGATCCCGTTCGCCTGGATGCTATCGACGTCGTTGAAACCTGAGAGCGAGGTCTTCCGCACGCCGATCGAGTGGGTCCCCACGAGCCCCCGCTTCGAGAACTACGCCGAAGCCACGACGCTCGTCCCGTTCTGGCGCTACCTGCTGAACTCGGTCATCGTCGTGGTGCCCGTAGCGATCGGCACCGTCGTGTCCTCGTCCGCGGCCGCCTATGCGTTTGCGCGGATGCGAGCCCCGGGGCTGCGATGGCTGTTCTTCCTCGTCCTCGCCGCGATCATGCTGCCCGGTGAGGTCACCCTCGTGCCGACCTTCCTCCTGTTCAACTCGTTGGGCTGGGTGGGCACCTACCTGCCGCTGATCGTGCCCGCCTGGCTGGGCGGCGGAGCGTTCAACATCTTCCTGCTTCGCCAGTACTTTCTCACGATCCCACCCGAGCAGGACGAGGCCGCCCGGCTCGATGGCCACGGGTTCGGGTCGATCCTCCTGAGGGTCGTGATCCCGCAATCCTGGCCGGCGATCTCGGTGGTGGCGGCGTTCGAGTTCGTGCACACCTGGAACGACTTCCTGGGCCCCCTCGTCTACCTTACCCACCAGGACCAGTACACCCTCCCGGTCGGGCTGAGCTTCTTCAAGGACCTGTACAACACGCAGTGGGCGCACCTGATGGCCGCCTCGGTCCTCGCGCTGCTTCCGGCGATCATCGTGTTCTTCCTCGCCCAGCGGGCGTTCACCGAGGGCATCGTCCTCACCGGCCGGCGGGGCTGACTCCAGAGGGTTGACCTTGGAGTCGGTTCCAAGGCTTAGGGTGCACCCATGGATCGGCTGACTGTCTCTGAGCTGTCCCGCCGCGTAGGGGTAAGCGCGGACGCTGTCCGGTACTACGAGCGCCTCGGGCTCCTCCCCGAGGCCAAACGCAGCCCGGCCGGTTACCGGCTGTTCAGCGACGACGACGTCGAGCGCATGCGATTCATCAAGCGCGCCCAGCGGTTCGGGCTGCAACTCCAAGAGATCGGTGAGCTGCTCGAGATACGCGAACGCGGCCTCTGCCCGTGCGGCCACGCTCGTAACTTGCTGGCGGCCAAGGTCGCGGAGATCGAGGAGCAACTCGCCTCGCTCGCCGCGCTTCGCGACGACCTGAGCCGGCTGCTCCGCGACGGGTTGGCTCCCGCCGGCGACCGATGCTGGCCCTGCGAGCCACGCCTGCTGCAAATCGAAGGACGACCACAAGGAGATAACGATGACTGAGACTCGCACCGACGCATCGCGGTGCTCCTGCGGATGCGGAGCCTTACCCACCGTGGGCGCCGCCGAGGTGGCATGCAAATGCGGTTGCGAATGCTGCAATCCCGCACAATCGCGCGACGAGGAGATCGCTGAGCTGCACCGGCTGCTCGACTCGATCCAAGTGCGCCTCGCCGAGCTCAGCGCAAGCTGAGAGACCGCGCGGACGCGCGCGACCTGCCGGCGCTCAGATGGGCCGGCCGGTCGTAGGGTCGAACACCTGGACACGGCGCACGTCCACCGCGAGCAGCATCCGGTCGCCTGGCCGAGGGAGAACACGGCCGTCGACGGCGGCGACCATGGGCGCCGGGGCTGGGCTGGTGGCCATGGTCGCGCCGCCCGCGGCGCGGTCGGGCACGGTGACACCGACGCCGTCGACCGAGAAATGGACCAGGGTCACGCTACCGAGCGGCTCGACCGCGTCGATGAGGACCTCGCCGGCACACTCGGGATCGGCGAAAGGCATACGCCGGGGATCCTCGAGGTGCTCGGGACGGATCCCGACCACCACCTCCTTTGCCACGCGCCGGTCACCGAGCGGGATGGCCCAGGGCCCGATCCGCGCGACCGCTCGGCCGGCAGACTGCTCCACGGCGGCGACCATGAGGTTGGTGGGCGGGCTGCCGATGAACGCCGCGACGAAGAGGTTCGCCGGCGCCGTATAGAGGCGCTGGGGTTGGTCGACCTGCTGAAGGCGGCCCTCGCGAAGCACCGCCACCCGATCGCCCAGCGTGACCGCCTCGACCTGATCGTGGGTCACGAACAGGAACGTCGCGCCGAGCTCGTCGTGCAGGCGTCGCATCTCGGTGCGCATCTGTACGCGGAGCTTCGCGTCGAGGTTCGACAGCGGTTCGTCCATGAGGAATGCCGATGGCTGCCGGACGATCGCCCGCCCCATGGCCACTCGCTGGCGCTCGCCCCCGGACAGCGCCTTGGGTTTGCGGCTTAGCAACTCCTCGATACCGAGCAGCCGCGCCGTGTCCACGACACGCCGGTGGATCTCCCGCTTGGACAGCCGCCGGGCCGTCAGGGCGAAGGCGATGTTCTGGTGCGCGGTCATGTGCGGGTAGAGGGCGTAATCCTGGAACACCATCGCGACATCCCGGTCGCCTGGGGCGAGGTCGTTCGCGATCCTGCCGCCGATGCGGACCGCGCCCTCGGTAGCGCGATCCAGCCCGGCCACGATGCGCAACAGCGTCGACTTCCCGCATCCCGAGGGCCCGACGAGCACCATCAGCTCGCCGTCCCCTACTGAGAGGTCGACGTCCCGCACGGCGAAGCTGCCGTCGGCCCATCGCTTGGTGACACCCTCGAGCCTGATCTCAACCATCGGCGGCTCGCGGTCCAGGCGGCGCGGGGTCGGCGAAGAAGCATGCCGAGGGATGGCCGTGGCCGAAGCGGTCGACGAGCGCGGGCTCTGACTCGGCGCAGCGCGGCTCGGCCTTCCAGCAGCGGGTCCGGAACCGGCAGCCTGACGGGGGGTTCGCCGGGCTCGGGACGTCGCCATGCAGGACGATGCGGGCATGCAGGCCGCGTCGTGAGGGGTCGGGGACCGGCGCGGCGGAGAGCAGCGCCTGGGTGTACGGATGGGTTGGCCGGTCGTAGATGTCACGGCGATCGCCGACCTCGACGATCTTGCCGAGGTGCATCACCGCGACCCGGTCGGCGAGGTGGCGGACGACGGACAGGTCGTGAGCGATGAGAAGGTAGGCGAGCCCCAACCGATCCTTGAGATCCCCGAGCAGGCTCGTGATCTGCGCTTGGATCGACACGTCGAGGGCGGACAGGGCCTCGTCGAGGATGACGACCCGCGGGCCCAGCGCGAGCGCGCGGGCGATGCCGATGCGCTGGCGCTGCCCACCCGAGAACTCGTGAGGGAACCGGTTCGCGTCATCGGGATCGAGCCCGACCAGCGTGAGTAGCTCCGCCACCCGAGCCGGGCCGCGCTCGCGGTCATACCGGTCGTGGACTCGGAGTGGCTGGGCGATGATCTCCCCCACGCGCATTCTCGGATTCAGCGACGCGTAGGGGTCTTGGAAGACGACCTGCAGCTCACGCCTCACCGCCCGGAGCTCCGAGCCGGTGCAACGCGTGATGTCCCTGCCCGCGAAGACGATACTGCCCCCGATCGGGTCACGAAGCCGCAAGATGGCCCGAGCCAGCGTCGACTTTCCGCATCCAGACTCACCGACGAGCGCGAGCGTCTCGCCAGCGGCCAGGGAAAAGCTCACGCCGTCGACCGCGCGCACCGGCCGCGCACCGCGACGCGGCGGGTAGTGCTTGACGAGCCGCTCGACCCGCAAGACCTCACGAGCCATGCGACCCCCCGGTCACGTCGACGCCGATCTCTTCGACGACGCTCTCGGTCTCACGAGCCATCTCGTCGGAGAAGTGACACGCGGACCGGTGATCGCTCGGGCCGACCGGCGCGAGGTGAGGGTCCTCGGCCGCACACCGTGCCCGCCCCCGGCGGAGCCGGCATCGCGGGTGGAACGGGCAGCCCGGCGGGGGGTGGATGAGGCTTGGTGGTTGGCCGGGGATCGGCGCGAGCCGCCGCACGTCGACGTCCGGCCGCGGGACGTTCGCCATGAGCCCGAGGGTGTACGGGTGCCGCGGCTCGTGAAAGATGGTATGGACGTCGCCGGTCTCGACCATCCGGCCGGCGTACATCACCACCACCCGGTCAACCATCTCCGCGATCACGCCGAGGTCGTGAGTGATGAGAAGGATCGCGGCGCCGGTCTCGCGCTGGGCGGTCCTCAGCACGTCGAAGACCTGCGCCTGGACGGTCACGTCGAGCGCCGTCGTGGGCTCGTCGGCGATGAGCAGCTGGGGCGCGTTCGCGATCGCCATCGCGATCATTGCCCGCTGCCGCATGCCGCCGGACCACTCCTGCGGATATCCGCGCATGCGGAGGCCAGGCTCGGGGACCCCGACAAGCTCCAGCAACGCTGCGGCGCGAGCCTTCGCTGTGGCGCGGGACAACGACGGGTCGTGCACCCGGAGCGCCTCGGTGATCTGGCGGCCGACCGAGAACAGCGGGTGCAGGGAGGTCATCGGGTCCTGGAAGACCATCGCGACCTCGCGACCGCGGACCCGCCGCAGCTCACGCGGTGAGAGCCGGAGCAGGTCCCGGCCCTGCAGGAGCACCTCGCCGCGCGTCACTCGGCCTCGCCGCGGCAGCAGCCCGAGCACGGCGAGCACGCTCGCGGTCTTGCCGCACCCCGACTCACCGATGATGCCGACGGTCTCGCCGGGGTAGACGTCGTAGCTCACGCCGTCCACCGCATGGACCACCCCGCCCTGAGTACCGAACTCGACGGCAAGGTCGCGGATCGATAGGACCGGGGTCACCCCCGCCCTCCAAGCACATCGGTAAGCGCGTCCGCGAGGAGGTTGAGGCCGAGCACCGCGACCATGATGGCGACTCCGGGAAACAGCGACAGCCACCAGGCGACGCGGAGGAACCGTTGCGCTTGGCCGGCGAGATAGCCCCAGCTGATCACGCTGGGGTCGATGAGCCCGAGAAACCCGAGGCTCGCCTCGAGCAGGATCACCTGGGCGAGGAGCAGCCCAAGGTACGCGATCGCCGCGGGTAGCGTGTTCGGTAGGATCTCGCGCAAGATAATCCGGATGTCCGAGGCTCCGCTCGCCCGCGCCGCCTCGACGAACTCGCTCCCCCGCAAGGAGAGCACCTCGCTGCGGACGACACGCGCCACGAGTGCCCATGAGGTCAACCCCAAGACGAGCACGAGGTAGCGCAGCTCTGACCCGAACAGCGCCGCTACCACGATGGCGAGGAAGAAGCGCGGAAGCGTCTGGAAGATCTCAGTCACCCGCATGAGCACGTCGTCGAGCAGGCCGCCACGGTAGCCGGAGGCCATACCGACGGCCAGGCCGATCGTCATGACAAGGGCGCCGACGACGGTCGCGACGAGCAGTGAGGTTCGAGCGCCGTGGAGGACGCCAGAGAACAGGTCGCGGCCCAGCGCGTCGGTGCCCATGAGGTGCGCCCGCGACGGTGGTGCCAGCGGCGGGCCCGCTAGCGCGAACGGGTCGAACGGCGCGAGCGCGCTGGCGAGGAGCGCGACCACGACGACGAGGAGCGTGAGCCCGAGCCCCATAGCTCCATCGGGCCGCCGCACGACGCGGCCGAGGAGCCGGCGATGGGAGATCGCCGGCGCGGCTCGGGGTGCCGGCGGCGCCTCAACGGTAGGCGATGCGGGGATCCAGCCAGCCATACGCGAGATCGGTGAGCAGGTTTGCGATCACGACGCTGAACGCGACGAGCAGGAAGATGCCGAGCAGCACCGGCGAGTCGCGGGTCTGCATCGCGCTCAGGAGGAGCCGCCCGAGCCCGGGCCAGCCGAACACCACTTCGACGACGACCGCGCCCGAGAGGAGATGCCCGACGCGGCCACCGATCACGGTTACGACGGGGAGGAGGGCTCGGCGTAGGGCGTGCGTGCCGACCACGAATCGCTCCGCAAGCCCTTTTGCCCGAGCGGTCCGGATGTGATCGCTCGCGAGCTCCTCGATCAGCCCGATGCGGGTAAGGCGCGTGACCGCCGCGATCTCCTGCGACGCGAGGACGAGGACGGGAAGGGTGAGGTGCCGTGCGACGTCGAGGACGCCCGCGAGACCGGCCGGTGCGCCTCCAGGCCTTGTCATCCCTTGTACGGGGAACAGGCCGATCCGTAGGGAGAGGGTGAGCAGCGCGAGCTGAGCGATCCAGAACACCGGAGCGGCGTAGAGCCCAAGCGCCCCAGCACTCACCGTGACGTCGCGCGGGCCACCCGAGCGCGAGGCCGCCAGTAGCCCGAGGAGTATCCCTGCCGCGCTGGACAGCACGAGCGCGGAGGCCGTAAGCAGCAGCGTGGCGCCGAGCCGCTCGGCGATGACGTCGACGACCGGGCGACCCTGGATATATGAGACGCCCAGGTCACCGCGGAGCACGTTGCCGACGTACGTGGCCAGCTGCTGAGGGAGGGACCTGTCCAGCCCGAACTTTTCCCTCATGAACGCGTAGTACGCCGCGTCGCCATGCTCGCCCGCCAGCGCGAGCACCGGGTCACCCGGCGCCAAGTGGAGCAGTAGGAAGCCGATGAGCAGGATCCCGGCCACGGTCGGCAGGACCTGGAGCAGGCGCCTACCGACGTAGCGGCCGATCACCGGGTGCAGTACGCGGACTCGGCGAACTGGGCGTACGGGCTGAAGCCGGTGCAGTCCGCCGTGTGCGCGCGCGTCGCCGAGGTTTCGACCAGCCACCAGTACGGGAGGTCGCCGGCGACGATCTCTTGGATCTGGCGGTACACGTCGCCGCGCTCGTCCCGGCCCAGCGTACGCGCCGCCTCAGCGAAGAGTCGGTCGACCTCGGGGTTGCGGTAGGCGGCCGCGTTCGAGAACGGCACCGTCCCGATGTTCGAGGAGTCGAACATCCGCCGGACGCCGATCTCCGGGTCGTTGCCGTTGCAATAGGAGATGACGTTCGTGTCGAAGTCTCGCTCGGTGAATACCGTCTCGACGAACACCGGCGGCTCCAGCGGCCGCAGCGTGACCTCCGCCCCGACGTCGGCGAGTTGCGCGCGGAGGAGCTCTCCGTATTGCGTGAACGTCGGGAAGTGGAGGAAGTCGAACGCGAGTGGCGTCCCGTCGGGAACACCCTCGACCCCCTGAGCGGTTCGGACACCGTTCCCCTCACGCGCCCAGCCCGCCGCGTCGAGGAGCCGCTCCGCCTCCGCTCGGTCGTAGGCCGGCAGCGCGAGGTCCTCGGCATGGGCCCACGGGATGCCGCTGGAGATCGGCGCCTGTGCGACCCGGCCTTGGCCGAAGAGCACCCGCTCGAGGAACTGGTCCCGGTCGAGCGCGGACGCGATCGCCTCGCGGAGCCGCGGGTCGGCGAACAGTGGCCGCTCGAGGTTGAAGCTCACGGTCATGATGCAGTTCGACCCACCGGGGTTGCGGTCGGTACGGATCAGCTCGACGCCCGGGTCGGCCTCCAGCCGCTGCTGGTCTGGTCCAGGGACGCCCCAGATCCAGTCGACCTCGCCCGCCTCGAGCGCGATGACCTGACTGCCCTCCTCGGGGATCACGCGCTCGATCACCCGGTCGAGGTACGGCAGCCCTTCCTTGAAGTAGTCCGGGTTTCGCTCCATCACCACTTCGGCGCCTGGTGTGTACGACACGAACTTGAACGGCCCAGTGCCCACTGGCGCGGTGTTGGCGGGGTTTTGCTGTGGGTCCGTGCCCTCGTAGATGTGCTTGGCCACGATCGGCGCCTCAGTGACATCGAGTTGGAGGAGCAGCGGCGCGTAGGGTTGCCTGAAGCGGAACACCACCGTCCGCTCGTCCGGGGTCTCGATCGCGTCGAGCACCGGCATGAGCGATGCCCTCGTTCGCGAGTGGAACTCGAGGAGGACCTCCTCGAAGCTGAACTTCACGTCCGCCGACGTGAACGGCGTCCCATCGTGCCAGGTCACGCCGTCCCGCAATGTGAACCGGTAGATCGCACCGTCGCCTTCGATCTCCCAGCTCTCGGCCAGCTCGGGAACGGGCTCGAGATTCGGACCGAGCCCGACCAGGCCGTTGTACATCAGCTCCGACGCCGTATGCGTCCCGCCGCTCGTCGTGATTGCCGGGTTGAGGCCACCGGGATCGCTCGTGATACCGACCACGAGCGTCCCACCTCGAACCGGCTCCGCCGTCCCGCCCTGCGTTTGTGTTGGCCCTGCTGCTCCACAGGCGACCGTAACGAAGGCCAGCATCACAAGAATCCCGCGCACCCGCATCACAAACTCCCACCTCGCCCTATGCGACCGCCCTCACCATAGCTATAAGAAGAGCAACCGATAAGTGCGCGGGACAGATAGTGGCCGGCGGGTGGCCGCGCGTCAGGTGGCCGGGGCGACGAGGCGCTCGGCGAGGGCGACGAGCGCCTGGACCGCGGGGGCGTTCGGGGCGCTGTCGAGGGGCGCGACGCCCCGGCGCTCGGCCTCGACGATGGCGGCGTCGTCGGGGATCGCCACGATGTCCTCGCCGGGGAACTTCGCGCGTACCGTGGCGAGATCATCTTCACCGCGTACCCGATTGGCGACAATCAACATGCGGCCGAGCATCTTCTCCCGGACGAGCGCCGCGGCGCGGGCGCCGACCTCCACCGACTTCATGGTCGGCTCGACGACGACGAGCACGGTGTCGACGCCTTTGTCCTCCATGCGCGTGAGTGTTCCGATCCCTGCCTCGAGGTCAGCGATGACCGCTTGGTCCTCGAACGTGACCGACCCGAGCAACTGCTCAGGCGAGAGCCCGCATCAGGGGCAGCCCGGCTCTGGGTTCTGGATGCGTGTCACGACCGCGAAACGCACACCGTCGGGCGCATCCGACCCGAAACGGTCGATCAGGTCGTCCCATGAGGGCGCATGCTCCTGTTCGCCCTCATCCAAAGCCTCACGCATCGCCACGAGGCGCTCGGTCTCGTCGTCGCCCAACCCAAGCGAGATGCCGAGGTTGGGGTTGGTGTCACAGTCGAGCGCGACCACGGACAGCCCATGACGGGCCATCGTTCGGGCGATGATCGCGGACGTGGTGGTCTTGCCGGAACCGCCTTTTCCCACTACGGCGACCCTCATTGGCCTGCCTCCTGTTGCAATGTGCGGGCGAGCGAACGGACTGCCGCGACGGCCGGGCAGTCGGGTGCCTCGTCGATCAGTGGGCGCCCGCGACGATCGGCGTCCACCACGGCCTGATCCTCTGGGACCGCGCCGATCACCTCGAGGTCGGTGTGGGCGGCTACCAACTCGATGTCCGCGGGCTCGCGAACCTTGTTCGCGACCGCGACGACCCGTGGGGCCTCTTTCATCAGCTCGAGTCGGGCGAGGCGGCGGGCCGACAAGAGGGACTTCGCTGTGGGCTCGGCGACGACGATGAGCATGCGGGCGTACCGGCCCCAGCCGAAGAACGGCTGCCGGGTGCCCCCGGGGAGATCGCCGACGACGCTCCAACCGTTGGGCTTCAGCTCCCTGAGGATTTGGTGGAACGCCATCTGCGAGCGGAACAGCTCTGAGGACGGTCCACGGAGCTTGCCGAACTGGAGGAACCTGATCCCGTCTGGACCATACGCGGCGTACTTCTCGATCGCCTCGGCGGAGGTGATACCTGGCTTGAGCCGGTAGCGTGGTCCTCCCTCGTCCGGGTTCTCCTCGACGGCGTCGTCGGGAATGCCCACGTCGGTGAGGTCGACCCCGATCGAAAACGCGAGCCCCGGCATGGGATCGGAGTCGATCGCGAGGACTTTCTTGCCCTCAGCGGCGAGGATGCGCACCAGCGTCCCGGAGATCGCCGACTTGCCCGAACCCCCTTTTCCCACGAAGGCCACTCTCACGGTCGCCTCACTTTCTGGTCACTCTCGCGACGCTCGGTAACGAGCAGGGGGATCATATCCAGCTTCCTTCGAGAAGCACAGCAACGCGACGCACAAACTATCGCGTATCCTCCCCGGTGTTCGCGACGATCGTCGCGGTCGCAAGCAGAAAGATCATGATCCCAGGCACCGAGTGAAAGAGCGCGGCGGCTGGCGAGGCGCCCCCCTCTATCGCCTGCAGCAGGAGGGGGACATGCGTGCCGGTCATCCACATGCCCGCGAGACCTACCGCGAGAACCCCTATCCTTGACATCCGCCCTGTGGTGAGCCAGGAAAACGCGATCCCGAGCACGGCGATGCCAGGCACGACATGGTCCACGACCTCGACGACCGGCTGGGTGACGACCACAAGACCGATTGGGCGCCCGACGTAGGGCGCGAGCGTGCCCCACAGCGCGACGAGCAGGAAGCTCGCCGCCAGGACGCGCGAGAGGGGAGCGGAGCGGACCAGTTGGTCGTTCACGGATGTCGGCCTGTCGATATCTCACCTCCCGGATCCCACGAAGGCGCCCGGATCATTTAGTCTAGGGCTCTGCCACCGAAGAAGACGGGAGACGGGATCCTGGTGAGGCGGGCAATGATCGCGCTGCTGATCGCGGCGCTCGGGATGGCGGCGATCGGTGGGGCGGTGGCGCTCCTTCTGAACGGGCGCGGGCCGCGGGTGCAGCCGAACGTGTTCGTGAACCCGGCCGGGGCCATCGACGCGAACAACTCACCGACCGTGGCCCGCAACCCGGTCGATCCCGCGAACGTCGTCGTGGTGAACCGCATCGATCGTCCCCTGTTCTCGGCGGGGCTGCATTCAAGCGTTGACGGCGGGACGACCTGGGAGACGATCCCCCTGCCACTCCCGCCGGGCAAGGACCGACCGTTCGCGCCCGACGCCGCCTTCGGGCCCGGGGGCACGCTCTTCGTCTCGTACGTGAACCTCGCCGGCCCCGGGAACGCGCCAGAGAACCTGTGGCTGGCCCGTTCGCGGGACGGTGGGCGGAGCTTGTCCGAGCCTGTGCGGATCGCGGCTGAAGGGACGTTCCAAGCGCGGATGGCTGTGGGGCCGGACGGGATACTCCATGTGACGTGGCTGGAGCCCAGCGAGGTGGCGCCGCTCGCGTTCCCCGGCCCGACCAGAGTTGTCGCGGTGCGCTCCGAGGACGAGGGCGCCACGTGGACCGAGCCGGTTCCCGTCAGCGACCCCGACCGTGAGCGGGTCGGAGCCGCAAGCCCTGTCGTCGACGCCGAGGGCAGGATCTTCGTGTTGTACCAGGACTTCAAGGACGACGTCCGCGATTTCTCTGGTGACCCCGATGGGCCAGCGTGGCAAGGGACCTTCGGGCTGGTCCTGTCCCGCTCAGACGACGGTGGCCGGACCTTCGCGCCGGGCGTCGAGCTTGAGTCCGGGATCGTGCCGACGGAGCGGTTCCTTCCCTTCCTGCCCGAGTTCCCCTCGCTCGCCGTCGACCTTACGGGCACGCTGTACGTCATCTGGGCCAGTGGGCACAACGGCGACCGGGACGTGTTCATGCGCCACTCCGTCGACGGCGGCCTGACCTGGTCCGAGCCGGTAAGGGTGAACGACAACCCGGTCGGGGACGGGACCGACCAATACCTCCCACGCGTATCGGTGGCGGCCAGCGGGCGCGTGGACGTGGTGTTCTACGACCGGCGGCGCGACCCGACAAATGTGATGACTGACGCGTTCCTGGCGATGTCGGAGGATGGCGGGAGATCGTTCGAGAACCTGCGGGTATCAGCCGCCTCGTTCGACTCGCGGGTGGGATCGACCGCCGCGCCGTTCCTGCCCGTCGACTTCGGCTCTCGGCTCGGGCTCGACAGCACCGAGCGGGGGGCGCTGGCGGCGTGGACGGATACCAGGCTGGGGGACGAGGCGACCGGGCGGCAGGACATCGTCGCCAGCCACGTGGCGATCAGTTCCGGGCTGGCATCCGGACCGTTCCTCCTTGGGATCGCCACGCTCCTGGTGATCGCAGCGCTTGGGTCCCTCCTCTTCTTCCTGCGGTCCCGAGCGACGAGACGCTCCGCGGCGAAGGTGGCGTGACACAATGCCTGACGTGGGTGACGAACTTCAATCCGGTCGCTTTGTGACCGAGGAGCTGCCTCGGTGTGAGCGCCACGGCGCTCGCACACGCCTGACCTGCGCCGACTGCGGCGCACCCATCTGCCCGAAGTGCTCCGTCCGGACGGACGTCGGGTTGAAGTGTGAACGCGACGCCGCTCCCCTCGCGCCGGTCCCGGCGCCCGCCCCGGCTGCTCGGTCGCGGCGAGGCTTCGGGATCGCGGTGCTCGCTGCCATCGTCGGCCTGGCGGCCCTGGCCGGCGCGGTGGTGGTCTTCCGTGGCGCCGCGGAGCGGGAGCCGCCGGCCGACGTGGCGGGGACCTGGTTGGGGCTGCCCGCGCTCACCTCGATCCGGGGAACAACGACCGCGGTCGCCCTCGCGGACGGGCGCGTCGTGGTGGCGGGTGGCGGGGTCGGCAGCGTTCCGGTCGCCGCCACGGAGATCTTTGACCCCGCGTCGGGAACCTGGTCACAGGCCGGTGACCTCGCCCAGGCCCGGCGGGGCCACCGCGCGGTCCTGCTGCGGGACGGGCGCATCCTCGCCGTCGGCGGGCTTGGTCTCGACGGGCTGCTCGCATCGGCCGAGCTCTTCGACCCGGGGAACGGCGCGTGGAGCCCGGTCGCGGACGCGGGGGTGCCGCGCCTCGGTCACACGGCGACGGTGCTGCCCGATGGCACGGTCCTCGTCAGCGGTGGCACCGCCGCCCAGTCCAGCGGCGAGGCGGCCGGCCGCCAGAGCGTCCAACCGATCGCCTCGGCTGAGGTCTTCGACCCCGCCACCGGCGCGTGGTCACAGGCGGCGGGCATGCTCGCGCCGAGGTTCGAGGCCACCGCGACCCTGCTGCCGGACGGCCGCGTCCTGATCGCCGGTGGCCTGGGCAGTCGCGGTGTCGAGGCCTCGGCCGAGCTGTACGACCCCGCGACGCGGACGTTCAGCCGCACCGGCAGCATGGCGACGGGCCGCGCGAACCACGCGGCGGCGGCGCTCGACGACGGGCGCATCCTCGTCACCTCCGGCGCCAGCGAGCAGGCCGCCCTCCGGTCAGCCGAGCTCTATGACCCGACCCGCGGCTCTTGGACTGAGGTCGCGGACCTTAACCAAGCCCGTGAGGGTCACACGGCGACGCCGCTGCGTGACGGCACGGTCCTCATTGCCGCCGGGGAGCAGTTCACCCAGGGGGCGCGGCGCTCGCTCACCTCTGCCGAGCGCTACGACCCTGCTGCCAACACCTGGCAAAGCGCCGGCACCATGAGCTGCCCTCGCAGCGAGCAGGCCGCCGCCCTCCTGCCAGACGGCGGCGTGCTCATCGTGGCCGGCGACGCCGCCTTCCCCGGCGACCCCCCGATCGCCCAAAGCTGCGCCGAGCGCTACCAGCCGTAGGCGTTGGGCACAAATACCCTTTTCGGTGAGCGAGGCAGCCGGTGTTGTCCTGCACGATGGCGTATGGGTCGGGTTCAGAGGGCCCTACTGTGAAGGTTTAGTCCGGGATACCGGACTTATCCTGCACAGTGCGGTCGAGGAGCAGCCCCGGCAGCCCCGGCACCAAGCGCTGGAGGCATGGGCCTTGCGTGCCAACATCGCCCAGCGTGATGCCCTGTACGTCGTGCTCGCTCGGCGCATGGGCGCCTCCCTGCTCACAGCCGATGCTCGCCTTGCTGGCGCTCCCAAGCTGGGAGTTCGCGTCACCGCCGTCGGGACCTAAAGGCCTTGGGCGCAAATAACGTGGTTATTTCCTCGGATGTCCACCCATCCCTCTCGCCTCGCCGAGGGTCGCTGGAGCGATGTGCTCACTCGGGCGCGTGCTGCCCGCAATCGCACCCCCAC
>Ga0187893_10003491_pt1 | contig 31768 bp, 34 predicted proteins | sample MA1701074metaG_FD_139574 | JGI IMG/M metagenome (GOLD analysis project Ga0187893, IMG submission 139574) | White microbial mat communities from a basaltic lava cave in the Kipuka Kanohina Cave System on the Island of Hawaii, USA - MA170107-4 metaG ...
GAATGAGTTGTGGGTGGTCAATCACATCTCGTCGAGTGTGAGCGTGGTGGACGTGGCGCGGCGACTGATCGTGGCGACGCTGCGAACGAAAGCGGGTCCGGCGGATGTCGTCTTCGCGGGCAACCCGCAGCGCGCTTACGTGTCGTGCGCGCGGGAGGATGTTGTGCAGGTCTTCGATCCCATTTCGCGCTTGTTGGTGACGAATCTCGCGGTGAAGGGCGACCGGCCCAAGGCGATGGACGTCAGCCCGGACGGTTCGCGCGTCTATGTCGCCATCTTCGAGTCGGGCAACGCTTCCACCATCCTCGCGCCGAAACTGACGACGCTGGATGTCGCGCCGCCGCCGAGCGTCGTGGCCGATCCAGAGGGACCACATCACGGCCAGGATCCGCCGCCGAATCGCGGCGCGGCGTTCGTGCCGCCCATCGCGCCGTATCTGGACTCGAACACGTATCCGCGCGGCCGTCTCATTGTAAAGAAGAACGCGGCGGGCCGCTGGATGGACGACAACAGCGGCGACTGGACGGAGTTCGTCTCCGGCGCGAAGGCCGCGCGCTCCTGGTGCGTGCCAGGGCGGGACATGCCGGATCGCGACCTGGCGGTCATCGACACGGGCACGCACGCCATCCCGCCGGATTCCTCACGGGATTTTACCGAGTGACCCAATGATGAAACCACGAGGCTAAATCAAATCCACCCACGCTTATGAAACGATTCTATGGTTATCTACTCCTGCCGGCGGGCCTGCTCTGCCTGGTGCAACAGACCCCGGCTGCCATGCTGTCTCGCGGGCCGTTCGTGCAGATGGTAACGACAAACGCGATCACCCTTCGCTGGCGCACGGATGTGCCCACCGACAGCCTTGTGCGATTCGGCACGAACGCCGCCAGTTTGAACGCAGCCACGAACCGCACGGGTCTGGCGACCGACCACGAACTGCGCCTGGCCGGCCTGGCTCACGACACGCGGTATTACTATTCGGTGGGATCGTCCTCGGAGACGCTGGCTTCGGGAGCGCAGTTCACGTTCGTCACGGCGCCCGTTGGGGGCAAACCGACGCGCATTTGGGTGATCGGCGATTCCGGCGAGCCCAGCGGCGCGAGCCCGACGTACCGGGCTTACACGAACTTCACTGGGACGCGTACCACCGATGTGTGGCTCATGCTCGGGGACAACGACTATTCGCGCCAGACCGGAGCGGCGGCGTATCAAGCGGCCGTCTTCGACACATTCCCCGAATTGCTGCGCCAGACGGTGCTCTGGCCGACACTCGGCAATGATGAGTCATCAAGCGACTATGTGCAGACGTTTTCATTGCCCGCGAATGGCGAGGCTGGAGGTGTCGCCTCCGGGTCGGAGCTGTATTACTCCTACGACTACGGCGACATCCACTTCGTGGTGCTGGATTCCAACAACGGCGCGCAGACGAATGATCCGATGGTCCTTTGGTTGCAGCAGGACCTGGCCGCCAGCACAAAAACGTGGACCATCGCCTACTGGCATCATCCGCCCTACAGCCACGGCCCGCACAATTCCGACCTTGCCTCCAAGTTTCAGCAAGTGCAGATGCGCGAAGTCGTGCTGCCCCTCCTCGAAGACCACGGCGTGGACCTGGTGCTCACCGGCCACAGCCATGTGTACGAGCGCTCGTTCCTGCTCGACCGACACTACGGCTTCTCCACGAATCTCCAGCTCTCGATGATCCTCGACGCTGGCAACGGTCGGGAAGACCAGGATGGTCCTTACGAGAAAACCGGCCCCGGTTCGGCTCCGCACCAAGGTGCGCTCTACGCCGTGGTGGGCTGTTCGAGCCGGCCACTTCCCATCGGTCCCCTGGATCATCCGGTGATGGTGACTTCCTTCGTCGATCTTGGATCGCTGGTGCTCGACGTGGACGGTCCGCGCATGGACGGCAAATTCATCAACGCCTCCGGCGCCGTTCGCGACTACTTCACGCTGCTCAAGCAAGGGCCACCGGCGCTGGCGATCCACCGCACCAACTCGCAAGTGTCCGTCTCCTGGCCGGGCAACGTCGCTGGGTTTTCGCTGGAGCAAACTCCCGCTCTGCTCAACGTCCCTGCATCGTGGACCACGGTGTTGCCGCCCTACGAGACCAATGACGCGCGGGTCAGTGTCACTCTGCCCATCACGCCCGGCAAAGCCTTCTACCGGCTGAGGAGGTAAGATGGTCTCAAAGTTCTCCGTCCGGCGCGTGGTTTCTCCGGTTGCGGAATCGTGGGTGCCAATTGCGTTGAGCCGTCTCCTTGATGTGTTTCCGAAAGGCATGGTGCGTTATGGATATTCTGAATTGTAACAGCGTCCTTCTCGCCTCCGCCCTCGTCCTGTCGGCGGCTGCCGCCGAGGGCGCCTTCGTCGACTTCGAGACGGCCCCGGTGCATCCGGTCGCGCTCGGCCCGAATGGGCGCACCTTGGCGGTGGGCAACCTGCCCGATGGACGAGTCGAATTATTCGACGTCTCGTCGGGCCTGCCGACGGCCATTGGCGACGTGCCGGTCGGGGTTGATCCGGTGTCGGTGCGCTGGCGTTCGACGAATGAGTTGTGGGTGGTCAATCACATCTCGTCGAGTGTGAGCGTGGTGGACGTGGCGCGGCGACTGATCGTGGCGACGCTGCAAACGAAAGCGGGTCCGGCGGATGTCGTCTTCTCCCGCGTTACGAAATCCTCACTTCGGAATCGCCGGCCGGCCCGTGGAAAACCTCGGGCTTCGTCCACGACGACAGGTGGTTCGACCGCAGCCCCGCGCTGGGCCGTCCGAGCCGCTTCTACCGTGTCGTGGCGTCACCGTAACCGCTCCTGACGATGCGTTCAAAACCGAACTTCAGTGCCCGGCCTACTATCTGGTGGTTATAGAAAGCATCAAACGGTTGGAACAGCGTGCTCACCATTGTAATCCACTGCTTTAATGCTTGCTCGCTTCGGTTGGGATGTTGGCGAAGGAAGCCGACGCGAGTCCGTAGTGGAGCGTATAGCGGAACGGATGGAGTAGCGGAGCGACCGGGCCAAGCTCCCAACGGAAGCGCCGCACGACGGCGCGATTACTTCAGCCGTGACGAGCGCGCGTGGAGGGAGGCAGAGCGGGCCGCAGCGAAATCAGCGCAGGCCCCGTCGCTGACCGGAACGGGCGTTCGTCACGGCGGATTACGAAGGAGACGTGTCGTCGCTCGTTCGTCTCCGCTTAGGTTTCCTCGTCCTGTGGCCCGGTCGGTCGGAGGGAGAGCGAGCCGTCAGGGCGCGGTCATGTACTCTGGAACGAGTCCACGCGCCGCCCACGAGCGGAACGGAAGCGCAACTCGGGCCGCCGTCGCGGCCTGTTCCCGGCACTGTGGCCTGCAAGACGCCGCGCGTCCGAAGCGCCTGGTCGATCTGTGTCCATGTGATGGCGCTCAGATGGACCTTGATGCGGCGCACCCACGCCGGGCACGGCGGGTCCGGCTGGCCGGGGCACCAGCCGGTCGGTCGCCAGCTCAGATAGAAAAATCGTTCCGTCGATCCGCCGTGCATGAACGGTCCAAGAAAGTTTGGTTTACCCGTTCGTTCGTTCGGGCGGACACGGCACTCGCACTCAAAGTGAATGTCGCCATTGGATTGGGCTTGTCCCGGATGAATCACCCACTCCTGCGTCGTTGAGTTGTCCTGCAAACCAAACACCGCGCCAAACCGCTCCGGTCGCGGCGGCGCGACGCAGATGACGCGCAAACGAACGCGCTGTTCCGTTCGGGCTTTCGGGGCGGCGGTCTTCTTCGGCTTCATCCCGATGTGACGATGGGCGGAGTGATCTGTAGAAAGCGAGGCATGGTTAAACGGGGGCACGCGGAGTTAATTCACAGCAAGTGCCGAGTTGTATGGGCGGACATTTCACCGTGCCGTAGGAGCAGAACACGCAGCAATCGCCGGGCTTTGGTTTGAGACGCGCGCCGCAGCCGGAGCAGTCATGGAAATAGACGCAGGCATCCGTGGGCATGGTTTCGCGGCTTTGCCGTCCGCAGTGCGGGCAGGTGAGCACCGATTCGAGCGTGACAGCCTGCTGGTCGGCAGCGCAACAACCCTGGCGAGCGCGTCGGCTATTCAAGTAATTCCACAGGGCAGCGATGCCGAGAGCCGCGAGCGCGACATAAACGAACGCCACATGGTAGCGCACGTAATAGGCCATAGCGACCAGGCCGGCGCTGATGAGGCTGAGCAACAGCGGGCCGCGCCGGCGATGCTGACGATACGACGCCACCTGCCCAACCAGTGCCAATGCAGTCATACCCTGAATCAATACGGGCGCGTTGCCGCGAAGGAATGGAATTGATCCTATTCCAAACCAGCCAGCGGCGGCGGCGAACGATGGAAAGCAACACGGGGCGGCGACTGCCGAGAGAATCGCGCAGAATGCGCCAAGCTTGTCAAGCGACAGCCAGCGGCGGCGGCTTCGTGTCGTTGCCCGCGAAGGGTTTTGAGTCTGGTTCACGGCTGCTGGAGTTCTCTGGTTGCGCTCTGCACCAAGCGGAGCGCCTCGCGCGCTTCGAGGTGCCAATCTGACTTCACGGGAGGCTGGCGCGTGTTCTTCTTCAAGAAGAGGCTTGTCGGTTCACCGGCTCCGCGTTCACCCGTGAAGCCCACTTGCCGCGTCCACCAGACTGGCGCGGGCGTTCGTTCGGTCCATGTCGCGCCCGGAGGAAATATCAACAGCGCGTCCCAGAGCGGCATTTTTTCTGGGGCAAGATTTCTGCGCACCTCCAGCGATTCGCGCAAACGATGGTCGTGCGGCAGTACTTCAAGCAGTTCGCGCACCGCGTTCGGAAACTGCTCCGCCATCAAGCGGGCGCCACTCTGTCGGTCGCCGTCGTAGAAATGCCGCGCTCCAGCTAAATGAAACTTCTTGGCGGATTGCCGTGCTTCGCGCTCGTTGTCGGTGTCGAGCATCGGGAGCCAGACCACCATTACTTCCGATCGGTGGCCGAGCTTCGCCGCCGCTTTGGCCTCACGTTGCAGCGATTTGGCACCATAGACGCAACCGCCGCAGGTGGGCGAGAAAAGCGCCAGCAATCGCGGCCTCGAAGTGTCGCGGTTGAACTCCTCCTTGAGCGCGCACAGCGAGGTGTCCAGCGTTTGAACTCGCGCCGATGAGGCCGAACGGTTCGAGTGGAACACGGCGCAGCCTGAGAGCAAGGCAAGGCAACTGACCAGCAGCAAGGCTCTCGTTGCGTTGTGAAAGGAAAGGACGTGACGATGTGAGTTCATAGATGACCTTCCAGATGTTCGAGCACAGCGCAGCCTGGCCGGGACGGTCGGCGACCGCATTCGGACGCCAGTTTGGACAATGCCCGGCTCATCCGCCTCAGCGAGCGGATGCGTTCCTCAATGTCCGCCAATTTTGCTTCGGCCCGCGCGCGAACATCCGCACACGTCTTCTGGCCGTCCACCCGCAGGTTCAGGAGTTCCTTGATTTCACCGAGGGTGAAACCAAGCTCCTGCGCCCGTCGGATAAAGCGGACACGCCCAGCCGCCTCGGCTGGATAGAGACGGTAATTGGAAGCCGTACGCGGAGGTTTCGGCAAAAGACCAGACCGCTCGTAAAAACGAAGCGTGGGGATGCCCACCTGGGCTTCCCGCGCAAGCTGGCCCACTGTCAATCGGCGCTCGTTGACGGCTGGTTCTGTCATTTCACGATTAAGCCTAAACCCTGCACTTGAGTGCAAGGTCAAGTGGTTAAATGCCCGTCCGCCTTTCGCATGTGGCTATGCAATGAATGTTCCGCGTCGGTTGGGATGTTGGCGAAGGGAGACGACGCGATTCCGCAGCGGAGCGTGTGTCGGAACAAGGAAGTAGCGGAGCGACCGAGCCAAGCTCCCAACGGAAGCGCCGCGCGACTGCGCGAATGTTCAGCCGTGACGAGCGCGCGTAGAGGAAGGCAAAGCGGGCTGGAGCGAAATGAGCGCAGGCCCCGTCGGCGACCGGAAGGCGCGTTGGTCACGGCGACCGGACAGGAGGCTCGTATCATGAACATTGTATGCAGAATGTTTGCGTCCTTTTTCAAACAGCCACGTCAGCAAGGGTGAATATGAAAACAACACTCATCGACCCAAACGCGGTGCGCGACGAAGTTCGCAGCACCTACGGCAAAATCGCCCTCAATCAACAAACCGGCTGCGGCACAGCGGGAGCATCCGCCTGCTGCTCACCGGATCGTCCTTCCGCCACGGCGGCAGACAAACTCGGCTACAGCGCCGACGAAATCGCTGCGCTGCCGGAAGGCGCTGACCTCGGCCTCGGCTGCGGGAATCCGCAGGCCATTGCTTCGCTTAAACCCGGAGAAACCGTGCTCGACCTCGGCAGTGGCGCGGGCTTCGACTGCTTTCTTGCGGCACGATCCCTTGGGCCGACCGGGCGCGTGCTGGGCGTGGATATGACTCCCGAAATGCTGGCAAAAGCGCGGGCCAATGCCGCGAAAGCCAAAATTGGCAACGTCGAGTTTCGCCTTGGGGAGATTGAGTCGCTGCCGGTTTCCGACAATTGTGTGGATGCCATCATCTCGAACTGCGTCATCAACCTTTCGCCGGACAAGCCGCGCGTGTTCCGGGAAGCTTTCCGCGTTTTGAAGCCCGGAGGTCGTTTGGCCGTGGCCGACATCGCGCGGAGCGCGGAGTTGCCGGCAGAGTTGTCAGCCGATCTCGCGGCGCACTGCGGTTGCGTCGCTGGCGCGGCGAGTGTGGACGAGTTGGAAGCGATGTTGCTCGGCGCTGGCTTCACGGACATCCGCATACGCCCGGAGGACGCCAGTCGCGAATTCATCCGCAGTTGGATTCCTGGTCGCAACGCCGCCGACTACGTCGTTTCCGCCACGATTGAAGCGGTCAAACCGGCGGGCACTTGCTGTGCGCCCACCTGTTGCGAGTAATTCATGACGCCCACGGTCGAAAGTGTTTGGGAAGGGTTCGCGGGTCAGCTTCGCGGTTTCATTCGTTCGCGTATCCGCGACCACGCGGCGGCCGAGGACATCTTGCAAGAAGTGTTCGTAAAGATTCATCGAAAGCTGCCAACGCTGCGGGCCGGTGAACGGCTGGAAGCCTGGGTTTGGCGGATCACGCGCAACGCGATTGCCGACCATTTCCGCCGCTCCCGCCCCGACGAGCCTTTGCCCGCGGACTTGGCTGCGGCTGCGGATAACGACGCGGCGATGCCCGACCTCAACCCGTGCGTTCGCCGGTTCATAGGTCAGTTGCCCGAGGGTTATCGCGAAGCCTTGGTGTTGACCGAGTGGCATGGTCTGACTCAGGAGCAGATGGCCAAACGCCTCGGACTATCGTTGTCGGGCGCCAAGTCCCGCGTTCAGCGGGCGCGCGGGCAATTGAAGGACATGCTGCTGGACTGTTGCCGGCTCGAACTCGACCGACGTGGAAACGTGGTGGAGATGCAGCCAAGGGGGAGGCAGTGCGGTTCAAGCTGTTGAACGTCGAACGTCGTGAGGCATTGCGCTTCGGTTGAGATGTTGGCGAGGGGAGACGAAGCGATTCCGCAGTGGAGGGTATAGCGGAACGGAGGAAGTAGCGGAGCGACCGAGCCACGCTCCCAACGGAAGCGCCGCGCGACTGCGTGAATGACTCAGCCGTGACGAGCGCGCGTGGAGGAAGGCAAAGCGGGTCGGAGCGAAGTCAGCGCAGGCCCCGTCGCCGACCGGAACGCGCGTTGGTCGCGGCAAGTTCTCCCATTGAATTACGTCGGGACTCCTGGTTAATTTTTGTTCGCGCCTTTAAGCGGAGAAAAAGCATCATTCCGGAACGAAAACATTTGTCATGAAGGTGTCCTCAATGCGCTCGCTCGTTCGTTGTAGGGATGACACGCAATAAAATCTCTGAGCTGAAAATTATGAGCACGAAAGCTAAGAGGACCAAGAAGGCCGCTACCAGAATGGCTCCCGCCATAACGTCGTCAGATCGGGAACTCGTCATCACCCGCCTCATCAATGCGCCGCGCAAAATGGTGTTCAAGGCGTGGACTGAACCCGAACTGCTCAAGCAGTGGTTCGCGCCGCTGCCGTTCACGACACCGGTCGCGGAACTCGACGTGCGACCGGACGGCGCGAACCTCATCGTTATGCGCGGCCCCAATGGCACCGACATGCCCAACCGGAGCGTCTATCTCGAAGTCGTCGCAAATGAGCGCCTTGTCTTCACCGACGCCTACACGAAGGCGTGGGAGCCGGCGGCAAAACCGTTCATGACGGTGGTGCTGACGTTCGAGGATGCCGGCGGCAAAATCAAATACACGGCTCGCGTGTTGCACTGGACGGTTGCCGACCGCGAGACCCACGAAAAGATGGGCTTCCACCAAGGCTGGGATCAGTGCGCCGACCAGCTTGCGGCCCTCGTCGCCAAACTCTGATCAACAGCAAAACCAAAACACTCAACTCGTCCTTCCATGCTCGCAAAAATCCTCATCGTTCTCGCCGTCATCATCGTCTTGTTCGTCGTCATCGTGGCGCTCCGGCCATCGGACTTCCGCGCCACTCGCTCGACCACCATCGCCGCCCCGCCCGCAATCGTGTTTGAGCAGGTGAACGATCTCCACAAATATCTGGCGTGGAACCCGTTTTCAAAACTTGATCCTGCGGCGAAAAAAATCTTCGAGGGTCCGTCCGCTGGCCCCGGCGCTTCTCTCGCGTGGGCAGGCAACAACCAGATGGGCGAAGGGAAGATGACGGTCACCGAGAGCCGTCCGAGCGAGCTAGTCCGCTTTAGACTGGAGTTCCTGAGACCCTTCAAGGCCACCAATACTGCGGAGTTCACCTTCAAGCCTGACGGTGGTCAAACCGTGGTCGAATGGAGCATGACCGGCACAAACAACTTCATGTTCAAAGCGGTCGGCCTGTTCATGAACTGCGACAAGATGGTCGGTGGCATGTTCGAGCAGGGTCTCGCGAATCTGAAAGCCGCCGCCGAAGCCGCCGCAAAACAGACATGACGTTGCGACTCGAAATCGTTACCCTCACTCTGCGCTAAAGCCTATGAAACACGCACCAAACATTGCCGGCGGCCTGCTGGGGCTGCTCTTCATCACCTTCGGCTTGATGGTCCTCCTCAGGCTCGGTCCGACACCACCACCGCCACCGGAAGGCACGCCGCCCGCGCAGTTCATGGCGGCATTCGGAACGACTGGCTACCTTGCCTTCGTGAAGGTTTTGGAGGTGCTCGGCGGCATCCTCGTCGCCATCCCGCGCACGCGAAATTTCGGTCTGCTCGTGCTTGGTCCCATCATCGTGAACATTCTGGCGTTCCACGCGTTCGTCATGAAAGGCGAGGGACTCTTCGCTCCACCGATTCTCCTCATCGTCGCGCTGGCGGCGTATCTTCTGTGGTGCGGACGCAAAGAGTTCGCCGGGCTGCTTGGCTAACCACACACCTCATACCAGACCATGAAACTCCGAAAAACCATGAAAGCCGCAACACGAAAACAGCCGATGCCCAAGAAAAAGGCTGAATCGGCAGATGAAACAACCATTCGCTCGCTGCTTAAGCGTTGGGCGGAGGCAACCCGACTCGACAGGCAGGACGAGATACTCTCCAACCATGCTCCAGACGCGCTCATCTTCGATGTGCTGCCACCGATGAAATATGAAGGCACTGCCGCATATCGTAAGAGCTGGGCGGAGTGGCAGCCGGAGACCGTCGGCCCCGGAAAATTTGGCCTGCACGATTTGGCAGTCACCGCAGGGCGGGAGGTCGCGTTTGCCCATTGCTTGATCCATTGCGGCGGCACGCGCCCAGACGGGACGACGTTCGAGGATTGGGTGCGCGCAACGTTGTGTCTGCGCAAGCTTGCTGGCCGTTGGTTGATTACACACCAGCACATCTCCATGCCTGTAGGCGATAACGGGGGTGAACAGTAATTTCCTGCCACTCAACAAATCCCACATACCAACACAGACTATGAGCCAATACGTTGACGGATTTGTCATCCCCATCCCCAAGAACAAGGTCGCCGAGTATCGCCGCCTGGCGCGCAAGGCGGCCAAAATGTGGAAGGAGCACGGCGCGCTGGATTTCCGCGAGTGCATCGGCGACGACCTCGAAGTGAAAGGCGTGACGCCGTTTGGCCGCTTCGCCAAGACCAAGCCCGGCGAGACGGTGGTGTTCTCGTGGGTTATTTTCAAATCGCGCAAGCACCGCGACCAGGCCAATGCCCGCATCATGAAAGACGCGCGCATGGCCGCGCTGGGCGAGGCGAGTGGCAAAATTTTTGACTGCCGACGCATGGCTTACGGCGGCTTCAAGACTCTCATTCAACTCTAACTCACCAACCCATTCCTTAAAATGAACCCACAAACTCCGACCAACGAACACCTGCTCCTTATTCGCGGCACGCACTGGAATCACGGCATGTCGCTCACCGAGCTGCAGCGCGTGATGACCGACTTCTACGCCTGGGTGGACGGCCTCGTGCAAAAGGGCGTCCATCGCGGCGCGCAACCTTTGATGGAGGAAGGAAAACTCGTCACCGGCGCGAAGGGCGCGTCCGTCAGAGACGGCGCGTTCGCCGAATCGAAGGAAGCCATCGCGGGCTACTTCCTGCTCGCGGTGGCATCCACCGACGAAGCCGTGCGACTCGCGCAAGACTGCCCCATTCTGCGCTACGGCGCACAAATCGAAGTGCGCCCCGTCGCCGACGTGTGCCGTCCGATGGCCGAAGTGAAGGCGATGGGCGCGTCCTGAAAATCAAAGACAACAACCGCAAACTCCAACGACGACCAAACCAATAAGGAGTTGAAAACATGAACACCGCAACCGACCCACAATCAATGCATTCAACTGAACCTGTTATTTCGAGCAAACGGCTCTGGGGGAGTCGCATCGTGAGTGGTTTGCCTGCGCTGTTTCTTCTGGTGGACGGCGGCATGAAGCTCTTCAAGCCGGCTGTCGTGGTGGAAGCGACCAAACAGTTGGGTTACCCTGAATCCTCTATCGTTGGCATCGGCTTGGTATTGCTCGCCAGCACCTTGTTCTACCTCGTGCCGCGCACCGCGATCCTCGGCGCCGTTCTGCTGACGGGCTACCTGGGTGGTGCGGTTGCCACGCATGTGCGCGTCAGTGCTAATTGGCTCAACATCGTTTTTCCCGTATTCTTTGGCGCTCTCCTCTGGGGCGGCCTCTGGCTGCGGGAACGTCGCCTGCGGGAGCTGTTGCCCCTGCGGGCTCCGTAGTCGCCACCAACCATCAACCATGTCAGAAAGAGAAAACATGAAATTTCACACCAAAATTCTACAGGGCAGCAAGACAGCCACGGGAATTGAATTCCCGGCGAAAATTGTCGAGGCGCTGGGGGCGGGCAAGCGGCCACCGGTTCGCGTCACCATCAACGGCTACACCTACCGAAGTACCGTGGCGGTAATGGATGGGAAGTTCATGCTCGGAGTCAGCGCAGACGTTCGCGAAGCAGCCGGCGTCGCTGGCGGAGACGAGGTGGATGTGGAAGTCGAGTTGGATACCGCGCCGCGCGACGTAACCGTGCCGCCCGAACTGAGTAAAGCCCTCGCCCGCAATCCAGAGGCTAAAACATTTTTTGACCAGTTATCTTACAGCAAGAAACGCCTCTACACCGTGCCAATTGAGAAGGCCAAGACAGACGAGACTCGACAGCGCAACGTTGCCAAGGCGATGAGCGAACTGAGCAAGGGGAGAAAGTAAAGAGGCTGACAAACGCCCAACGACATGAATTCTCCGACGCATGACGGCAGCGGCCACGCCGGGGAAATCGCTGAGGATTTATTCCGCCATGAGGGCGCGCGCATCGTGGCGATGCTTGCGAACCATCTCGGCGTGCATCGGCTGCAGCTTGCGGAAGACGTGGTGCAAGAGGCGCTCGTGCGCGCGCTGCAAACATGGCCGTATCGCGGCGTGCCGGAGAATCCCGCCGCGTGGCTGATGCAGACGGCAAAGAACCTCGCGCTCGACACGCTGCGCCGCGAACAACGCTGGCAGGAAAAGGAGGACGGCATCGCCCAGGCGCATGAACGCTGGCTCGCCGCGCCGCCCACCGTCGAGGATGTTGCCGAGACCTTCAACGACGACACGCTGCGGATGATGTTCGTCTGCTTTCATCCGCAGCTCTCCGCCGAAGCGCAGACCGCGCTGGCCCTGCGCACGCTGTGTGGACTCAGCCCGGCGGAAATCGCCGCCGCCTTTCTCACCAGCGAAGCCGCCATCAGCAAGCGCCTCGTCCGCGGCCGCCAGCGCATTCGCGAACTCGCGCTGCCCTTCGCCGTGCCCGAAACGGCCGAACTTCCCGTGCGACTCGATGGCGTGCTTGGTACGCTTTACCTGCTTTTCAATGAGGGCTACAAAGCCTCCGCCGGCGACCGCCTCGTGCGTGAAGACCTCTGCCACGAGGCCATCCGCCTTGCCCTGCTGCTTACCGAACATTCCGCGACGCGCCAGCCACGCACACACGCCTTGCTCGCACTCATGCTGCTCAACGCCTCGCGTCTCCCGGCCCGTACTGACGACGCGGGGAATCTCCTCCGCCTCCACGAGCAGGATCGTGCCGCGTGGGACCAGACGATGATTCAACGCGGCATCCACTGCCTTGGCCTCGCCGCGACAGGTGACGCCCTTAGCGAATATCACCTCGAAGCCGGCATCGCCGCCTGCCACAGCACCGCCGCCGATGACGCGACGACCGACTGGCCGCGCATTCTCACGCTTTACGACCGGCGCGTGGAGTTGAACAATTCGCCCATCATTGCTCTCAATCGCGGCGTCGCCGTCGGCCGCGTGCATGGCCCGCAAGCCGGCCTCGATGCGCTCGAAATCATCGCCGCCCACAATTCGCTTGAATCCTATCACCTCTATCATGCCGTCCGCGGCACGTTCGCGGCGGAACTCGGGCGCACCGCCGAAGCCCTGGCGCATTTCCGCCAGGCCGAAGCCATCGCCACTCTGCCGTCGGAAAGAGAGTTCATCGCCCGGCGCGTCCGAGAATGCGAGGAACGGAAGCAGCAGTGAGCGACGCGGCATCCGTTTGCCGGTGCATCCAAGCACCCGCGCCAGACTCTCTTTCCTCCAGGGAGTGCAGCAGGGCCGGGAGTGGAGGCAATGCTATATGCGCGTCTCTGGCTTCCGATGACGTAATACGACTCGCTTCGGTTGGGATGTTGGCGAAGGAAGACGACGCGATTCCGCAGTGGAGCGTGTGTCGGAACGAAGGAAGCAAGCGGAGCGACCGAGCCAAGCTCCCAACGGAAGCGCCGCGCGTCTGCGCGCCCTCTCAGCCGTGACGAGCACGCGTGAAGGAAGGCAAAGCGGGCCGTAGCGAAGTCAGCGCAGGCCCCGTCACCGACCGGAACGCGCGCTGGTCACGGCGGCCCCATAATTTTCAATTTGCAGCACAATGAAACGTCAATGCGAGTCGCTGATCCTCCGCGTAAACTCTCGCGACGTACCGCCGGTTCGCCTGCACAGACGTTGTTAGTGGCTCCGGACAGTTGGTCGCGCGCGTTCCGGCTTTATATGTTGCGGGATCGTGCGTGAAAACGCCGGTGGCCAACTATCATGCCGCGTCAGGGTTTCGGGCTCAACCGGACAATTCCGGTGGCGTCGCGCACCAGGACATCGGCGCCCAGAAACACCGGCATGGCCCAGGTCTCGGAGTCAGCAAGATCGTAACGCCGCTCGACTTCGAATGTCGCTGTGCCGCGGCGAACGGCGATGAGATCGCCGTCTTTGGTCAGATACACGACGTGGCGCGGCGTAAGCAACACCGAGGCGTGATCACCCTCACGTCCCTCGCTGGCCCAGCGCAGGGCGCCTGTCTTCGCATCCAGTGCTACGAACTGGCCGCGCTGTTTCCTGGAGTGGCCGTAGATCATGCCGTCGCCATAGACGGGTGAACTCATGTACATTGCCGCGTCCATGTTCTTCCACGCTTCGATGGCTTGCCACTGGTCATTGGTCTGCCTGAGCGAATAGGCGTGAGTGCCCTGGCGCGTGCCGGAGACGATGAGATGGGATCCGGTCCAGAGAGGCGTCGCGATGTTTTCGTGCCATTCGTCGGGAAACGGCGCGGACCAAAGTTCGCCGCCCGTTTTCGCATCAACTCCGACAATCGAACGGTGAGTCAACGTCACGACCTGCGTGGTGCCCGCGACTTCGATGGCGATGGGCGAGGCGTAGCCCGGCCCCGATCCGCGCCACTCCCATCTCCCGACGCCAGTGGCCGGATCGAGCGCAATGATCTGGCCGCCGTGGACATCGCTGCCCACTTGAACAACCACGAGACCGCCGATCGCGAGCGGTGAAGCGGCCGTGCCGCAAAACATCTTCGAGGTATCAGTTGTCTTCGAGAAGTCCTTGCTCCAGTGCCGCTGGCCGGTCGTGGTGTCCCAAGCTGTGAGGATTGCCGTCGCGCCGAGCGTGAAAAGGCGGTTGCCAAGAACGAGCGGCGTTGAGTGCGGTCCCTTCGCCACACGAAGGGCATATTGGTTCTTCTGAAACGGGGCCGGATACTTCTCCTGCCAGAGGATGCGGCCGCCGACAAGGTCGATGACCGTGACCAGTTCGTCAGGATCGCGACGGCTGTGGACGAACACCCGCCCCGTGGAAGCAACCGGCGACGCATAGCCTTCGCCGATCTCAACACGCCAGGCTTTGCGAAATGATTCCGGCCAGGACACCGGCGCACTTGAGGCGGGCACGACCCCATCGCGCGACGGCCCGCGCCATTGGGTCCAATTCTCAGCGCCGGCCGATGATGCCACACAAAGCGTGAGCGCCAGCACCGCCGGAGCGGGCAATCCGGCATCTTTCAGCAACGTGCAAATGACACGGCGAAAGCCACTGAACAGCCTGCTACTCAGTGCAGCCCAGTTAACCTCAACCGTTTGATTGCGTCTTCTCCCGCCGCGATGTACGGGGTCGGAGTTCACCTGATGTTCGGCAATCATGACCTCCCTAAGCCACAACCGGGTCGGGCTTCAAGGTTTGACAGTGACCTCATACGGAAAACCGGGAATGGGATGCTGCTTTTGATGCGTTCCGTGAACCACTGCGGTCGTTCGATAAACTCCGGCTTCCTTCTTCTGCGGCGAGGCGAGGCTCAGGAGGCGGCCGCGTTTCATCACCAGGAGCAGGCCGCGTTCATCTCCCAGCGCGGTGAAGAACTCGCTGCCGCTGCCATAGAGGGCCACCCCGGCGGCTTCCCCCAGCTTCGAGGCGACGGCCGGCACGTCGTCCACGATGAAGGCGATTTCGCTGGCGTAGAGAATATCGCGGCTGTCAAACAACCCGGTTTGCGCGTTCTTCAAATCGTGACGCGCGATGTATTCGACGACGTTTTGGGCAGGGTCAAAAAAGAAGACGGAATGCGCATTCCAGTGGCGGTAGTTCACCACTTCCTCTGGATGGTCCGAATCTCGAAGGCTCTCGGGAACGGGAATCATGGCCGAGCGCGCCTTCTGCCACTTGAGCGCGTCCACGATCTTGTTCTCCGGGATGTTGAACGCGAAATGGTAGAACGGATTGCCGGCGTCGGCCGCGGCGGGAACGAACGTCAATCGAGTCAGGCCCGCCGCGACGGTCAGTCGGTCGGGTCGATTCTCGACCACTTCGAGGCCGAGCGATTGTTGATAGAACTCCTTCATTCGGGCCAGTGGAGCGGCGGTGAGCAGTTCGAGACTCAAGATGCGCGGATTCGCTCCATTGGCCGGGCCGGCAGTCTGGGCCGTTGATCGATCTTGCGCCAGGCAGCGATGAGCCGCGAGCAGCGCGGCGGCGCCAGAGGTTTCGAGAAACCGTCTGCGACTTAGAGATGAATGGGGTTGGTTCATACGCTTTGGTTAGACAGCGTTTAACATGGATTGTTTCCAACTTCCTGAAAGCCAAAAATAAGTCAATCGCTGGATTACAGCGAAATTTGTGATGCTCGTTTCGGGGGTTTTATTCCCATCACTTTTCACGAGCACGGGTGTCGATCACTTTCCCCCGCACCAAAGGCAAGTCTGTTCCCAACCGCGGCACGGTGAGAACAGTCGCATATTGCGGCGCTGATGTTAGGAATGTCGTTCGTGGAGTTACCTCAGTCGAGCCGCGGAATCAACTCACCCAATTCCTGCTGTGATTGGAGAGGCTTCGGTTGGGATGTTGGCGAAGGAAGACGACGCGGTTCCGCAGTGGAGCGTGTGTCGGAACAAGGAAATGGCGACGCGACCGAGCCAAGCTCCCAACGGAAGCGCCGCGCGACTACGCGAATCACTCAGCCGTGACGAGCGCGCGTGGAGGGAGGCGAGGAGGGCCGGAGCGAAATCGGCGCAGGCTCCGTCGCCGACCGGAACGCGTGTTGGTCACGGCGAATGGCAGCGTTCGGTCCAGAAGAATCAGGACTCCGAGTTGACGCACAAGGGAAACCTCACTGCACCGGCAGCGTAATGCCTCGCTGACTTTGATACTTGCCATTTCGGTCGGCGTAGGACACTTCGCACGGCTTGCTGGCGCGGAGGAAGACTACTTGGGCGAGTCCTTCGTTCGCGTAAATCTTGGCTGGGAGCGGCGTGGTGTTGGAAATCTCCAGGGTGACGTGGCCTTCCCATTCCGGCTCGAAGGGCGTCACGTTCACGATGATGCCGCAGCGGGCATAGGTGCTTTTGCCGAGACAGACGGTGAGGATGTCGCGCGGGATGCGAAAATGCTCGACGCTCCGGGCGAGCGCGAAGGAGTTCGGCGGCACGATGCAAACGTCCGCCTGCAAATCCACGAACGATTTCGCGTCGAAGTTTTTGGGGTCAACGACGGTATTAAATACGTTGGTGAATACTTTGAACTCGTCGGCCACGCGCAGGTCGTAGCCGTAGCTCGACAGGCCATAGCTGATGACGCGCGAGCCTCCGTCGAGTTGGCGGACTTGCCGTTCCACAAAGGGTTCAATCATCCGTTGTTCAACGGCGAAACGGCGAATTTCATGGTCAGAGAGAATGCTCATCGGTGATGGGAGATGTTGGGTAAGGACAGTGGCGGCAGCCGTTGCGGCAACAGTGACCACGCTTGAGACGGTATTCGGCGGTGAAGACGACACGGCCAAGCTCATCGAGGTAGAATTCAACGGAGCGGGAGTTGCCCGCGATTTCCCCACGGACATGCGCTAGGATTTGCGCCGGCACGTCCAGGTCATGCGCGTGACGCGCAAGCGCGGTCAGGCAACGGCGACACAGACAAGCCACTTCGAGTTGTTCCTCGGCCAAGAACCGCAGGACGTGTGCGGGGACAATCGCTTGCTCGCACCAACACGGGCCTTTGTAGAGACAGCCCTGCGCGACGCGACAGTGATTCACCTCGCCACAGACCGGACATAACGTGTCTCTGGTCACTTGAGTCGTCACCACGCCAGCGAGCCGCCGGTCTGGTATTCCGTTACGCGGGTCTCAAAGAAGTTTTTCTCTTTGCCGAGGTCAATCGTTTCGCTCATCCAGGGGAAGGGATTCTTCGAGCCATACTTCGCGGCAAAGCCAATGCGTTCGAGGCGGCGGTCAGCGATGTGCTGGACGTAATCGCGGAATAATCCGGCGTTGAGTCCCAGGATGCCGCGCGGGAGACAGTCTTCGGCGTAGGCAATTTCAAGTTCGACCGCCTGTTCGATGAGGTCTTGCAGTTCGCGTTGAAACTTCGCCGTCCAAATCTCCGGGTTCTCGGCCTTGATGCCGTTGATGAGGTCGATGCCAAAGTTCAGGTGAATGGTCTCATCGCGCAGGATGTATTGAAATTGCTCGCCCACGCCGGTCATGCGGTTCTGCCGGTGGAACGCGAGCATCATCACAAAGCCGCTGTAAAAAAAGATGCCTTCCATGATGATGTAAAATCCGACTAGGTTTTTGACGAAGCGTTGCATTCCTTCCGTCGTGTCGGTGCTGAAGCTGGCCTGGAGGATGTCCTCTGTGAGTTTCATCTCGAAGGCGTCCTTGTCCCGAATCGAATTCACCTCGTGATACATGTTGAAGACTTCGCGTTCGTCGAGCGCAAGCGATTCGCAGATGTAGTGAAAGGTGTGCGTGTGAATCGCCTCCTCAAACGACTGCCGCAACAAGTACTGCCGCGCCTCTGGATTGGTGATGTGTTTGAAAATCGCGAGCACGACGTTGTTGCCGACGAGACTTTCCGCCGTGCTGAAGAAGCCAAGATTGCGCATGATGACCTGGCGTTCGTCCGCCGAGAGCTTGTTCGACTTCCAAAGTTCGATGTCGCGTTGCATCGGCACTTCGGTGGGCATCCAGTGATTGGCGCAGCCGTTGAGGTAATGTTCCCACGCCCACTTGTATTTGAGCGGCATGAGTTGGTTCACGTCCACCGCACGGCAGTTCAAGAGCCGCTTGTCTTCGGCGTTGATGCGTTTGGTGAGGTCGTGAGTTTGATGACGTTCAGTGGTGGTGTTGCAACAAGACATAACTTTGATTTGGGATTTATGATTTACGATTTACGATTTCGGAGTGGGCTTCCGTACGCGCCCGGCGCGCGGCGGTGACAAGATTGGCCAATGCCGGTTTCACTTCTTCCCAGCGGCGGGTTTTCAAGCCGCAGTCAGGGTTCAACCATAGGCGTTCCTTTGGGATAACCTTCGCGGCAGCGTGGATGAGGCCAAGCATTTCGTCCGCTGAGGGAACGCGCGGCGAGTGGATGTCCCACACGCCTGGCCCGATGTCGTTCGGGTAGCGGAACAGCGCGAACGCGCCGAGCAATTCCATGTTCGAGCGCGAGGTCTCGATTGAAATCACGTCGGCGTCGAGAGCGGCAATGCTGGCGAGGATGTCGTCAAACTCGCAGTAGCACATGTGCGTGTGAATCTGCGTGTCGTCCCGCACACTGGCGGAAGCGAGACGGAACGCATCCACCGCCCAACGCAGGTACTCCGGCCAATCCGAGCGGCGGAGCGGCAGTCCTTCGCGCAAGGCTGGTTCGTCAATTTGAATGATAGCCAGTCCGGCAACTTCCAGGTCACGCACTTCGTCGCGCAACGCGAGCGCGATTTGCTTCGCCGTCTCGCTGCGTGGCTGATCGTCGCGCACAAAACTCCATTGCAGGATGGTGATCGGCCCGGTGAGCATTCCTTTCATCGGCTTGCGCGTGAGCGATTGCGCGAACTTCGACCACCGCACCGTCATTGGTCGCGGCCGCGAAATATCGCCGAAGATGATGGGCGGTTTGACGCAGCGCGACCCGTAGCTCTGCACCCAGCCGTTCTCGGTGAAGGCGAATCCCGCAAGTTGTTCGCCGAAATACTCCACCATGTCGTTGCGCTCGAATTCGCCGTGAACCGGCACGTCCAGACCGGCTTCCTCCTGCCAGCGGATGCACTCGGCGGTCTTTTGTTCGAGAAACTTTTCGTAGCCGGCGGATGAAAGCTCGCCTTTCTTGAAGCGAGAGCGGGCGGCGCGGACTTCTTCCGTCTGCGGAAACGAGCCGATGGTCGTGGTGGGAAACGATGGCAGGCTCAACCGCGATTGCTGCTTCGCTCGGCGGACGGCGAACTTGCTTTGCCGCTGCAAATCCCCCGGCGACACGTCCTCGGCTCGCAGTTTGACAACCGAATCATGAATGCGCGGACTGCTTCGACGGCTCCCAATAGCTTTGCGGTTTTCCAGCAAGGCTGCGCTGTCGCCGTTCTGGTTCACGAGTTGCGCGAGCAGGCCGACTTCCGACAATTTTTCCTCCGCGAAGGCGAGCCAGTTTTTGAATTCAGCGTCCAATTTTGTTTCGTGCTTCAAACTCATGGGCGAATGAAGCAGCGAACAGGACGGCGAAACAATGAGCCGTTCGTTGCCGATGGCCTTCGCCGCTTTTCGCAGCAACTTCAGCGAACCCTCAAAATCATTTCGCCAGATGTTGCGTCCGTCCACGACGCCGAGCGAAAGCTGCATCGTCGTTGGCAATTCGGCGAGCAGGCGGTCGAGTTCGTGCGGCGCACGCACGGCGTCGAAATGAAGCGCGTCCACCGGCAATTGGCAGGTAGTCGCAAGGTTTTCGCGCAGGTCGCCAAAATAAGTCGCAAACAGAAGTTTCAAGCCCGGTGCGGCTTCGCGAAGCTGTGCGTAGGCAGTGCCAAACGCAGCACGTTGTTCCGGCGTCAAGTCGAGGCAAAGCACGGGTTCATCAAGCTGCACCCACTCCGCGCCTTGTGCGTGGAGACGGCGCAAGACTTCGACATAGGCCGGAATCAGCTTCGGCAAAAGCGAAAGCCGGTCAAAGTTTTCCCCGCGCGTTTTGGCGAGAACGAGGAAACTTATTGGCCCGACGAGCACTGGCACAGTGCGGATGCCAAGCGCCAGCGCCTCGGCAAACTCGTCGAAAGGTTTCGTGGAGGACAGCCCGAAAGTTTGACCCCCCTGCAATTCCGGCACGAGGTAGTGGTAATTCGTGTCGAACCACTTGGTCATTTCCAGCGCAACGGCTGGACCGCCGCAACTTCCACAGTCGTCACCTTTCCCACTGACACCGCGTGCCATTGTGAAGTAGGTGGCAAGGTCAACGTGCTCGCCCTGCCAGTGGAATCGCTCCGGCACTGCACCGAACAACGCGCAGGTGTCGAGCATCTGGTCGTAAAGGCTGAAATCGTTGGACGGGATGAGGTCAATGCCGGCAGCGCGCTGGCGTTGCCAGTTCTCAGCGCGGATGGCTTTGGCGACTTCGACAAGTTGCGCCTCGGCGATTTTCTTCGACCAGAAGAATTCGAGGGCGCGTTTGAGTTCACGCTTCGCCCCGATGCGGGGGAAGCCAAGATTGTGTGTTCGAATGTTTTCGTTCATGTTCATTGGCAAGCCTCGCACGTTGGGTCGTTCAACAAGCACGCTTTCACGGGCGCGACTTCGGCTTCGGCGGCGACGGGTTCGCCCTCACGGCGGACCTGAATGTCCCCCGACGCGCTTTTGTTCTTCATCCAGCGCGGTTGCAAGCCGCGCCGGTTCACGTCGGTCGTGGATTTCTCAATCTGCGTCGCAGCGAGCGAACGGAGATAGTAAGTCGTCTTGAGTCCCTTCTCCCACGCGAGCAGATACATTTCGCTCAGTTGTTTGCCGTTGGGCTGCGCGAGGTAGAGGTTCAGCGACTGACCCATATCGATCCATTTTTGACGGCGGCTTGCGCACTCAATGAGCCAGCGCGGTTCAATCTCGAACGCGGTGCGATAAAGTTCCTTCAACTCCGCCGGGATACGCTCAATCTCCTGAATCGAACCATCATAATACTTGAGGTCGTCCAACATTTCGTCATCCCACAAACCACGTTGCTTCAGGTCAGCAACCAGGAAAGTGTTCGCCGTAGTGAAATCGCCGCTCAAGTTCGCCTTGGCGAAAAGATGCTTGTAGGTCGGCTCGATGGACTGGCCGACCCCGACAATGTTCGAGATGGTTGCCGTTGGCGCGATGGCCATGGTGTTGGAATTGCGAAGACCATGCTCGCGAATTGCCTCGCGGACGCGCGACCAGTCGAGCCGTGCGGTGCGGTCCATGTCCACGCCGCCGCTGCGCTCCTGCGCCAACAGTTCAATCGTGTCAAGCGGCAGCAAACCCTGACTCCACTTCGAGCCTTGGAACGTCGAGTAAGCGCCGCGTTCCTTTGCGAGTTCGGACGAGGCGAGCAGCGCGTGATGCGCAATCAACTCCATGCTCGTGTCGGCGAACTCGACAGCGGCGGCACTCGCGTAAGGCAGGCGGAGCTTGTAGAGCGCATCCTGAAAGCCCATCAGACCAAGACCAACCGGGCGATGCTTGAGATTCGCGGCTCGCGCCTCGGGCGTCGGGTAGAAGTTGATGTCAATGACATTGTCCAGCATCCGCATCGCAGTGCGGATGGTGCGGGCGAGCAAGTCACCATCGAGGCCATTCTCGGCGACATGCGCCGCGAGATTAACTGAGCCGAGATTGCAGACCGCCGTTTCGTCCACCGACGAGTTGAGCAGAATCTCGGTGCAGAGGTTGGAACTGTGGACGACACCAACGTGGCTTTGTGGCGAGCGGATGTTAGACGGATCTTTGAAGGTGATCCACGGATGCCCGGTTTCAAAAAGCATCGTGAGCATCTTGCGCCAAAGCGCGACGGCTTCGACGCGCTTGAAGAGTTTGATGTGGCCCGCGTCAGCTTCACGTTCGTAATGTTCGTAGCGTTCCTCGAAAGCACGGCCATAGAGGTCGTGCAAGTCCGGCACGTCACTCGGACTGAACAACGTCCAATTCCCGTTCGCCTTCGCGCGCTTCATGAACAGGTCGGGAATCCAGTTCGCGGTGTTCATGTCGTGCGTGCGGCGGCGTTCGTCGCCGGTGTTCTTGCGCAGTTCGAGGAAGTCTTCGATGTCGAGATGCCACGTTTCGAGGTAGGCGCACATCGCGCCCTTGCGCTTGCCGCCCTGGTTCACAGCCACGGCGGTATCATTGGCGACCTTCAGAAACGGAATAACGCCTTGGCTCGTTCCATTCGTGCCTTTGATGTAGCCGCCGGTGGCACGAATGTTCGTCCAGTCATTGCCCAAGCCGCCCGCCCACTTCGATAACTTCGCGTCGTCGCTGATGACTTTGAAGATGTGGTCGAGGTCGTCCATCACCGTGCTGAGGTAGCACGAACTCAATTGCGGATGCTGCGTGCCTGCGTTGAACAGCGTCGGCGTGCTGCTGACGAAACGGAAAGTCGAGAGCATTTCGTAGAATTCGGCGGCGCGCTCGTTCTTCTGCTCGCCTTCATTTATGGCGAGTCCCATCGCGACGCGCATCCAGAAATACTGCGTTGTCTCCAGCCGCCACCCCTCGTGGTGAATCAGGTAGCGGTCGTAGAGTGTTTGTGCGCCCATGTAGGTGAACTGGCTGTCGCGGTCGAGGCGAAGCGCGGTGGCGAGTTTCACCAGGTCAAACTTCAGGAGTTCAGGCGAGAGCCGACCAACCTCAACCCCACGCGCGACGTAGTTCGGGAAGTAGTCACGGTGCTGGGCGGCGAGTTCCGTCGGTGTGCTGAACGGTGGCAACGCTTCACGGTAAATCTTCCGCAGCAACAAACGCGCGGCGACGAATGTGTAGTCCGGTTCGTGCTCGATGCGGGATCGCGCGGCGAAAATCATTGCCTGCTCAATCTCGTCCGGCTTCACGCCATCGTAGAGGTTTTTGAGCGTTTCGTCCGCGAGGTTGCGCGCCGAACAGTTTTGCTCGACGCCGCGACACGCGCTGATGATTCGGCGGCGGATGCGTTGCGCGTCGAGCGGCTCGCGCGCGTTGTCAGACCGCGTGACGAAGAGTTGCGCCTGCGGCGTGCCTTCCACTGTGCGGTCGCCACGCAGCGCGCGAGCCTTGCGACGCTCTTCGCGGTAGAGGATGAACTTCCGCGCGGCACTGTGATGGCCGGCCTCCATGAGTTTGGTTTCCACCAAGTCCTGGATGAATTCGATTTCAAGGGCGTCACCCTTTACAGCGCGGGCGATGGCGATGTGGATAACCGCGTTGGCGATGCGGATGACGTTGGATTGCGCGGCGGCGGGCAGCGGCTGGTCTTGATGCAGTCCCGCGTCGGCCTTAAAGGTGGCTTCGATGGTGAGCGCGATGCGCGTTTCATCGAAGGGCGCGATGCGTCCGTCGCGTTTGCGGACGGAGAATTCCTGATGTTGAAGCGGGTCGAGTTGCGCCAGCCGGAGCTGGCCGTCGAGTTGTTCGTGCAGCATGTCGAGTGATTCCATTTTGCGGCGGCCAAACCGCGTTTCACCGCGGAGGGAAATCACTCGTGCGCGACGCGGGGGGACAAAAAATCCCGCGTCCACTCACGAGGGAGTGAAGGCGGGCCTCAGACTGCAACCGGGCAAGCTCGTCTCTTCCCTCATCCGGTCGATGGCGCGACCGTTGCCCGCGTCACACGACGCGGGACTTGATGAGCGCGAACAAGCAGGTCTTCTGGCTCCGAGGTCTTTCTACTTTGCCGGCCTTACCGATGAGGAACATCAGTGGCTGATTGGCATTTCGTCGCTCGTTACAGCGGCGCTACCGCGCGGGATTAAGTCCGAGAACCGCACCCGCTTCCCTATTCTCCCCAAGCCGTGGCGTGGGGCACTTGTTCACGTTACAATGCACAACTAATGGTGTGCGACTTCAAAGAACTATTCAACATGTAGAGTTGGCGGTCCTGTGCCGTCAATCCTTTTCCAGAAGATTGTTTTGTCGCTTTCGACCGTGGATCGTTAGAAAGAAGATCGTTCTTCCGGCATCGCCGACGAAAGTAGTTCATCCACCGAACGAGAAGGCACGTTCTGTGACAACAAACTGCTTCGGTTGGGATGTTGGCGAAGGAAGACGACGCGGTTCCGCAGTGAAGCATGTGTCGGAACGAAGGAAGCAAGCGGAGCGACTGAGCCAAGCTCCCAACGGAAGCGCCGCCGCGACTGCGCCAATTCGTTAGCCGTGACGAACGCGCGTGGAGGGAGACGAGGCGGGCCGGAGCGAAGTCAGCGCAGGCTCCGTCGGCGAGCGGAAGGCGCGTTGGTCACGGCGGTTTTCTGTCCTCTGTTCGATTTGAACGTCGGCAATCGCTCCGCCGACATGGAGGAGTCTTCACCCATCCCGCAACAACCCGCTCGATTCCGATAACTCCCCTGGCTACCATGTCGCCATGAGCAGCCGCACTTCATCCAGCGAAGCGCCACGAGTCTTTCCGCACACGCGGTGCTCGGTGGTGCTGGCAGCGGCGCATTTTGTTCAGATTGTTTGCGGGATCAGGCGGGCGGCAGGCGTGTTGTGATCGAATAGTGCAATCAAAACTGTGAAATCACCAATAACCATGAGAACTCAACCACGCCTTTGCCGGTTCATTCGTGTCATCGCCGTCGCGTCGTTGCTGGCTTGCTCCGGCACGGACGCTTTCGCGCAAGGAGCAGTCAAGGAGACCGCAGCCGCAGGCCAGAACGCCGCGCCTTCGCCTTCCTACGATCTCGAAATCAAAGACGGCATTCTGACTTGGAGCGGCGCGAAGCGAAAAGACAACGCGCGCAGTGTGCAGGCAACTCTTGAAAACGTCGTGGACCTGTTGCGCGAGCAGCATCCGGAGGCAAACTTTGCGGTGTCATCCGTACTGGGAAGCACCGTCATTGCCGATCTAAAGATGCGCACCTCAAGTGTGGAGGACAATCTGGAAGGCATTCGCATCGCCGGGGGATCGCAGTTTGTCTGGCGTCCCGCCTCTGCGATTAACCCGCAAACAGGTCTGCCAGGGACGCGCGAAAACCCAGGCCCAAACCTGTATGTCTTGGACGCGCTTCCGGCCACGGCAAAACCGGGCCTGCAAGTGGAAGCATTTCACCTCGGCGAGCACTTCAAATACGTGTACGGAAGCCAGGCCCTCGCCACGAACAATGAGACGGCGCAGAAACTGATTGAAGAGCAGATCGATCGGATCCAACAGATGGTTCTCGGAACGGTGGACGAATACCGAACCATCAGTCACGCCTCCAACATCTCCAAAACGAAATCGCTACAGGCGCCTTCCATCCGATTTCATCGCGGAGCCAATCTCGCCGTCATCATCGGCGAGTCGGAGGCCGTCGCGGTCGCCGCGAAAGTGCTCGGTGCGTTGCCGGGGGTGCAGCGTTCCGTGACCTCGGATGCGCACGAAAATGACGATTCTATTTCCGATTCTTACCGGAAATCTGTCAAGGATGAAGTGATTAAGAGGCTTCAGCGCGATGGCACCCTTCCCGCCCCTCGCCGCTAACCAATGTCCGCATCCATCGCTCAAACTTTTTCGCCCGCGAGTTTGATCAAAACTCGAAATAACCACCTTGCGAACGCCGACGGCACTGCGTCCGCCGGCGTGGCCGAACTCACATGCCGACTAGCCGCGCACGACGAAGAGGCGTTCCGTGAATTCCACGCGCGCTACTTCGATCGGCTCTACCAGTTCTTGCTCGTCGTCGCGCGCGGGCAGGAAGACGAGGCGCGGGAAGCGTTGCAAGAGACATTGCTCCGCGTCACCCGCCACGCGCGCGTGTTCGACGATGAAGACGCGTTCTGGTGCTGGCTCAAAACCGTGGCCCGCAACGCCGCGCGGGATGGCGGACGCAAGCAAAGGCGTTACTTCATGCTGCTCGGAAGAATCTCGCTTCGTTGGAACACGGTGGAACAAGAAACCAACGACGGCGTGGAGTCGCGTCTGCAATCGTTGCTCGCCGAAAGCCTGAACGAACTGTCGCCCGATGAACGCAGTCTGGTTGAAAGTAAGTATCTCGACGGCGTGGCAACGAAGGAACTGTCATCCAGCACCGGACTCACGGAAAAAGCCGTCGAGTCGCGATTGCTGCGTCTCCGCCGCCAGTTGCGCGAGCGGTTGCTGAAGAAATTGAACGAGCCATGAAACACTCCGACAAAAACCCATTGCTCAAGGAAATCCTCGCGGACGAAAAACTGACCGCACTGCGTCACGCTTCGCTCGATCACGGTCTCGATGCGACCCGTCGCGCGCGGCGGCTCCGCCGTGCGGTGCGCGTGGGAACATTCGCGTTGATGCCGGTTCTTCTCATTCTGACGCTGATGATGCACAAGCCCGCTCAGGTGCCAGCCGGCCGGCGTTCGACTCTTGACAGTCAACATGCGAGTGCCGTCGCAACACCCTCAGCAGAATTCCGCGTCAAAATGATCTCTGACGAGGAATTGTTCGATCTGTTTCCGGGCCGCTCTCTGGCGTTGGTTGGCAAGCCCGGACATCAGCAACTCGTTGTTCTGGACGCATCGGCTAGTCGTTGAGTTCCGATTACGTCGCACGGTCTTCGGCCAGTGGTGTGGCGGTAACGTGCTTGTCGATAGAGACAAAGCCGAGCCTTCTTTTCCTGAGAAACAGCACGCTCCGTGGACTCGATTGTCGCGCTGCGGACTGAATGAATGACCTTCGCTTCGGTTGGGATGTTGGCGAAGGAAGACGACGCGATTTCGCAGTGGAGCGCATAGCGGAACGGAGGAAGTAGCGGAGCGACCGAGCCAAGCTCCCAACGGAAGCGCCGCGCGGTTGCGCGATTAACTCAGCCGTGACGAGCGCGCGTGAAGGGAGGCAAAGAGGGCCGGAGCGAAATGAGCGCAGACTCCGTCGCCGAACGGAACGCGCGTTGGTCAGGGCAGGTTCATGATTTCAGGAGATCTCTCCGGGGCTGCCCCGCGCATGGTCAGGCCGACGGTTGCTCATTTGTGCATGGTCGCCAGTATCATCATGATGAGGTAAGGCTCGCCGAACACATGATACGCCTGTGCGCGACCACAGTCGGCGTGAGACTGCGCCTCCCCAAGATGTAAAGCGCCGCGTGCAGGGAGAACAAGACGAAGGACGGCAGAAAGCCCACCCACGACAAATTCTGCAACGAGTGGTAAGAAGCCGAGCAGGCACCGGACGCGAAAATCTGCACCCAGGTCGGCACGCGCGCCCGGTGCAGTTCCGTCATGAAAAATCCCCGCATCATCATCTCCTCGCCCGCGGCCATGAAGAGGCCGAGAGGCATCAGCGCGAAGCGAATCCAGTTCAACTCCAGCACGTCCACCTTGCGGAGCACGAAGCGAGCGCCGAAATAACTGCCGTAGAGGTAGGCGGCGGCAAGTGCCATTGCCAGCCCCAATGCCAGCTTCGTCGTGGGCCGGCCCCAGCCCAAGTCCGCCAGCGACAGGCCGCGCGCCCGCTGCCAGAGGACAATCACCGCAAGAATGATGGCCAGCGCGACGGTGAAACCCACTTGCAGCCAGGCGGCCGCATGGAACAAATCGAAGCGCACACGCAAGTAACCGGCCAGCCATACAAAGCAACCCAGTCCCGCCATGACGACGCCCAGCAGCGTGATGGCGAGAGCGTTTCGCCACGCCGTGGATGCGGCCATGACCGGCGGACTTGGCGGTGGCGTGGTAATTGAGATCATGGTTGCTGCGGCTATGATGGGCAGCGGAATCCTCCTCTCGCAATCCTGTTTTCGTGCCGGGACGCCAATCATACTCACCCACATCTGGAAGCGCCATGCGACTGCCCCCTCAGACGCGACGAGCGCGCGTGAAGGGAGGCCCGTCGCCGACCGGAACGTGCGTTAGTCAGGGCGCACACTGGCGGCGCGTTGGTGGTGTATCGATTCCAAGTCAGGCGACGGGAATGTTTTTCTGTATGCGTTTGCCCATGCTGATGCGCTTCTCTTCGGAATAGCCGAGTGCCGAGTAAAATGACGCGACCCTCTCGTTACCTTGCATAATTTGGAGATTGATCTTCATGCAACCTTTCTCCGCGAGGCAATGTTCCGCGCGCGAGACGAGTTTGGAGCCAATTCCTTGCCTGCGATGATCGGGATGGACAGCGACCGAGTAAATCCAGCCGCGGTGTCCATCGTATCCGGCCATGATGGTGCCAATGACTTCAGCGCCAGCAACGGCAACGAAGAGAAGCCCGTCGTTGACCGCGATTTTCTTGTCGATGACAAGGCTTGGGCGGTTGTGAGCCATCTCGTAACCGAAGACAATCTCCCATAACGCGATGACTTGGCTGCAATGATTGTCGCGCTCAAACGGTTTGATGGTAATGGCAGTCATGCGAGCGATGAGCGTCAGAGCAAATAGCGTAATTTCAGCAACCGCTCGTTCGGTCTCTTTGCATCAGCGGTCGCAGCCATTTCATCAAGCGACCTGTGATGCCAGCCAATGGACCATATTCCCCCACATCTCGACAACACATAGCGTAGTCCAGCACGCGACCCATAAACTCAGTCCGATAATCACGGCGAGTTTGAGCCGCTCCAGCCATCGCGTTTGTCGAAACAAAGTGCGGAAAAGAAGCGCGGTGCAGGGCCAGAGCACCAAACCTGCGTGGGCCAGGATAATCCTGGCTCCATATCTCAAAGTGCCCAACGGGCCTTCCGCCAGCCCTTGGGGCCAGGGGATGAACCAGATTGGCAGCGTGACCAGCACAAACAGAATCCCCAATGCGATGCCGTTCGAAACTCGCCCCGCAAACGAGTAGGAACTTCGCGTATCACCGTCACGATTTGAAACGTACCAGACGTTTTCCACAGAGGAACGGCAAACTAAACTTGACGGGTAAAAAGCTACGCGGGCCAACAGAGCAAGCGTTGGCAACCCGGTCAGCGAGCGCACCCGGCGGCCGGAAGTGAAAAGGCGTTCTCAGGACAATGAAACGACCTTCTCGCTTCAGCGCGGCCGACATTGCAACATCCTCAGCCCCAAAAAGACGTTCATCGAAACCTCCGACCGCGTGAAAGGCCTGACGGGTGCAAAACATAAACGCACCTCCTGAGAGTGAGGCGATCCTCATGAAAAAGCCGAACCAACGCAAAAGCAGCCTGGCATACAAGGGCACAGAACCTTCAAACCGGGTCAGCGCGCCTCCTTCCGCGGCTTCTCGGTCCATCCATCGAAGCGCAGACTGAATCACACGAGGATTGATGATGGTATCCGCATCCACAAAGAAAAATCGCTCGCCCTGCGCAGCCTTCGCGCCCGAATTGCGAGTGGCGGCAATCTGCCGATGATTGACTCGCACTACAATCGCATTGAAATTGCGACCTACCTCCCCGGTCGCGTCCGTAGAAGCGTCGTCCACGACAATTACCTCGTACGACTCACCCACAGCCCGTGCGCTTTGGTGGATCGCCTCCAATGTCCGTGGAAGGCAGAATTCTTCATTGTGAGCAGGTATGATGAACGACAGCATGGACAAGCGTGGTGCGTATTCAGTCCAACATCTTCTGCATAATGTGGACGCTCAAAAATCTGTCGAACTTGCGCCCGACCTCCTTGAGCGTGCCGACATGAATAAAGCCAGCGCTCCCATTGAGACGAATACTTTCCCGGCTGCCCCGCTCGTCCACGCTCTTCGGCTCGGTGTCGAACGTGGCGGTTGTGGTGAGAATCGCCTCGTTGTAGATGTCAGCAATGGCTGCCGCATCGGCCAGTTCAGCCCGGCGGATGGTCATTGCTGCATTGGTGCTCATTTGAACGGGTTGGTCGTTTTCATTTTGGCTCCCACAGCTCGATTGGATTTCCGTCCGGATCATGCAAGCGAGCAAACCGTCCGTTCGGATACATCTCTGGATCGACACGAACATCAACCTTCATGACGCGAAGCTGCTCCACCATCGCGTCGAGTTGGCGCACGCGAAAATTCACCATCCAGTTCTTCTCCACGTTTCCGAAATAGTCGCTGTCGCTCGGGAAGGGAGCAAAGACCGTCGGCCCCGCGTCTTGCGACCACGGCTTTTGACCGTAATCCGCCGGAGCCAGCTCGATGCCCAGATGTTCCTTGTACCACTGGCCCAGCGCGCCGGGATCTTTCGCGCGAAAAAAAAGGCCGCCAATTCCTAAGACGTATTCCATTCGGGTTCAGAGTTGATTCTTAATTGCCGCGTGAGCCAAAGCGTTCAGACAAAGCCGCCAATTGATCTTCGTTGAAAATGTTTTTCACCTTTTCAGCGATGCCATCAATCCGTTCGCGGGTCCGATCGTAGTAGTCTGCATCGAGACCGGCAATGGCTTCGGTCAAAGCCTCTTCCGCCGCCGGCTTGTCGTTCGCTGCCATGTAATCATCAAACAACTCGCGGAGCCGTTGGCGGTCGGGGGCGGCCACGGGAATGTCGGTGGCGGGTGAGACGGCCTTGAGCGCAGCGAGTTGTTCTGGCGTGATGTTCAGAGCGTCTGCGAGTTTCTCGACTTGAGACAAGCCCCAGCGTATGCGAATCAGCGCATTGGTTTCTGGAGGCAGGAAATCGTTGAACGGATAGACGAAACGCAGTTCGAATGTGTCGTCCTCTTTGTGGCGCACCTGCATGAATGCGCGCCCGCCCTTGATGCTCCAGGAGTTTTCAGAGGTTTGATATAGGCCATCTGCGGCGTGAACGGAAAAAGTCGCAGGCGACCAATTGGCCATCGTGCCACTTGTCTTGGGGGCAATCCGAACACTCGCTTCCGTCACGGCGTTCTTTCGCTTCCACCAAAGGAAACCCACAACTGCCACGTTACCGACCACGAAGAGGATTACGGCAACTGCTATCGCCCACCGCAAAAATCGTTTCTGAGATGTGCTGCTATCTGTATTCATAGCAAGTCATTCTTTCTCTTGGGAATTTTTGTTTGTTTGTAGTTTTGACTGCATAATGGCTCGTGCTCCCTGCAAAGAATCCCGCACTTTTGCGTAAACAACCGCATCAAGCAGCTTGCCGTTTTTGAGCACATGCGCTCGCAAACGTCCTTCGTAGAAAAACAACGCTCTCTCCAACACGCGGATCGAGGCGGCGTTGCTGGCGAATGGTTCCGCATAAACTCGAATGAAGTCCAGGTGGTCGAAACCATACGTCGTGATGACGTTGACTGCTTCAGCCATGATTCCTTTGCCCCAAAACGGTTCACCCAACCAATAGCCCAGCTCGGCGGTCTTGCGATGCACGTCGGTTCCAATTTTCAAACCAATGCAGCCAATGACTTCGGACGCAGTCGCAATCGCAAACGTGGTTTCCGGTTTCTCTTGCGCCACAAACTCGATGAAGGCGTGGGCGTCGGCTAACGTGTACGGATGGGGAAAGATGTCGCGTAGATTCACCCAGATGTTGCGATTATTGGCATACCGTTGCAGAGACACGGCATCGTCCATGTACCACGACCGCAGGCGGCAATTCTTGAGTTCCAGATTCATTGAACCCTTCACGCTTTCAAAACATTCAGGAGCTGCAGCGCATCGTTAGGCCGTTGTGTGCTCATGAACGCTTGCGGCGCACCGCCGCGCCAAATGCGCCGATGGCCACGCC
>Ga0187893_10003493_pt1 | contig 31760 bp, 35 predicted proteins | sample MA1701074metaG_FD_139574 | JGI IMG/M metagenome (GOLD analysis project Ga0187893, IMG submission 139574) | White microbial mat communities from a basaltic lava cave in the Kipuka Kanohina Cave System on the Island of Hawaii, USA - MA170107-4 metaG ...
CGACGATCGGCATGGCGGCCGTGATCCACGGCGGCGTCGAGGCGATCTGGGGCGGCGACACCTACACGGTGCCGACCCTCTTGCCGCGCACGCCGCTTGCCTTGGGCGAGGTCCTGATCCCGGGCACGGTGCTCGGCAACTTCGCCGTCGCCGCGCTCCTGATCGCGGCGTTTCTCGCGTTCTTCCGCTACTCGAAGACCGGCATCGCGCTGCGCGCGACGGCGAGCGACCCGGTGACCGCCGCGACGTTGGGCATCGACATCAACTCATCGCAGCGCCTGACGTGGGTGCTGTCGGGCCTGGTCGGCACGGTCGCCGGGGTGCTGATCGCGAGCTCCGCCGGGCTCTCGCCGCTGCTTGCCGCGACGGCGCTCGGCGTTTTCGCCGCGATCATCCTCGGGGGACTCGACTCGATCCTCGGGGCGATCGTCGCGAGCCTCGTGATCGGCTGGACCGAAGCCGTCGCCGCCGGCTACCTCGGGGGCAAGACGCGCGACGTCGTGCCGTACATCGTCGTGCTCGCGATCCTGATCGTGCGGCCGTACGGCCTGTTCGGCACGCGCGCGATCGAGCGACTGTAGGAGAGCGTCGAATGCGCAGCGGCGTCTTCCACGAAACCTTCGCCTCCGAAGAGCGGCTGTGGGACTCGCCTGCGGCGCGCAACTGGATGCTCGCGTTTGCGCTCGCGCTGTTCGCGCTTCCGCTCTACGGCAGCGACTACGCGCTGGCGCTGGCGTGCATCGTCGGCATCCACGTGATCGCCACGTTGGGGCTCAATCTCACGACCGGGAACGCGGGGCTGATCTCGCTCGCCCACGCAGCTTTTCTCGGCGTCGGCTGCTACACGGTCGCGTGGCTCGCCAGGCGCGGCGTGCCGTTCTACGTCACCTTGCCGGCAGCCGGCCTGCTCGCCGCGACCTTGGGCCTCGTCGTCGGCCTGCCGAGCCTGCGCGTCAAAGGTCTCTACCTCGCGATCGCGACCCTGGCAGCGCATTTCATCCTGACCTTCATCTTCCGCGAGTGGGAGCCGGTGACGGGCGGCGTGCCGGGTACCTCGATCCCGCGCGCGAACCTGTTCGGCTTCGAGTTCGCGGGCGACCGGCGCAACTTCTACCTGATCTTCGCCTGCGCGTTCCCGCTCGCGATCGCCGCGCGCAACCTCGCGCGCACGCACATCGGACGTGCCTTCGTCGCCGTGCGTGACCGCGACATCTCGGCCGAGATCCTCGGCGTGAACCTGCTGCGCACGAAGCTGCTCGCGTTCGCGCTCGGCGCCTTCTACGCCGGCGTCGCGGGCGGCTTGCTCGGCTACTTCTACGGCGCGATCACGCCCGAGTACTTCACGTTCACGTTGTCGGTGTTCTACCTCGCGGCGATCATCGTCGGCGGCCTCGGCAGCGTGCTGGGCAGCGTGCTCGGCGCGCTCTTCATGACCTTCGTGCCGGAGGTGCTGCGCCTCGTCGCGCACGCCAGTTCGCAGTGGTTCCCGGGAGTCGCAGGGCTGCTGCTGCCGATGGGGCAGGTGGTGTTCGGCGCGCTGATCATCCTGTTCCTGATCTTCGAGCCGCACGGGCTCGCGGCCATCTGGTCGCGCGTGCGGCGCGTGTTCCATCTGTGGCCCTTTCGAACCTAGGAGAGACGTCATGACCAACACCGTTCGCCGCAAGATCGTGCAATCGATGGGCGCCGCCGCGGCGCTCGGCCCGTTCTCGATCGGCACTTCGTACGCGCAGGCGCACAAGGGCGAGATCGTGATCGGCGCCTCGCAGCCGATCACCGGCATCTTCTCGTTCGCGGGGGTCGCGATGAATATGGGGCTGAACGACTTCGTGCAGTGGAAGAACGGCAAGGGCGGCGTTGCCGGCCGCCAGCTGCGCTACGTCGCCGAGGACAACGGCTTCAAGCTCGACCAGGGGGTCGCGATCTTCAAGAAGATCATGGCCGCCGAGAGGCCGTCGTTCTTCTACGGCGACAGCACGCAGTGGGTGAAGGCGATCACGCAGGACGCGGTGGCCTCGAATTCGGTCATGACCTCGGCCACCTCGCTCGCGCAGGCGGTGGCCGACCCGGGCGCGGTGCCGCAGCACGTCGTTCCCGGGGCCACGTATCCGCGGCTGCACGAGATCCTGATGGAGTACATCGCGCGCTCGTCGCGCGCCTCCGAGAAGCCGAGGATCGCCTACGTCTACGCGGACACCGAGTTCGGCCGCGACGGCATACCGGGCGGCAAAGCGCGCGCGCAGAAGCTCGGCCTGCCGATCGTCGAGGAGATCGTGACCAAGCAGGCCGGCATCGACGTCGCGCCCGAGGTCGCCAAGCTGCGGCGCGCGAAGCCCGATATCGTCATCTTCCAGGGTTACATCCTCGCGCCGATGCCGGAGTTCGTGCGCCAGCTGCGGGAGGCCGGGCTCAACCCGCAGATCATGGGCACCGCGTGGGGCCTCGACAAGCCCGCGTACGATGCACTCGGTGCGCTCGGCGTGCGGCTCACCGGAGTCAGCATGTACCGCTACGGTCACGAGACCGATGCGCCGATGATCAACAACATGCGCGAGCACCTGGCCAAGGCGAGGCCGGACATCAAGCACATCTCGCCCTTCTACATCTCGAGCTGGCTGTCGGGAATGATCTTCGCCGAGGTCGCCGAGCGCTGCATCAAGGCAGGCAAGCCGTTGCAGCTGCCGCACATGAAGGCTGCACTCGAGTCGATGAAGGAGTTCGACACCGGCGGCATCACCGGCTTGCTGGCCGACTTGAGCACTCACCAGATCCCGGTCGGCCGCGTCTACGCCTACGACCCGGACAAGAAGACGATGGAGCCGGCCAGCGGATGGATCAAGGTCTAGAAATGGAGCCCCTCGCCCGACGGGTACGTCGGGCCGTCCCCCGAGGGGACCGCGGGCCGGCTTGGGAGCGGCCCGGCGCTCGGCCCGCGCCGCGTCGAGGTTCATCGCGATTGAACTCATGACCTCGGCACTGACCATCGAGAACATCGAGGTCGTCTACCAGCACAGCGTGCAGGCGCTGCGCGGGTTGTCGATCGAGGTGCCGGCCGGCGCGATCGTCGCGCTGCTCGGCAGCAACGGGGCGGGCAAGACGACGACGTTGAAGGCCGCGTCGGGCATCCTGCCGTACGAGAACGGCCGCGTCGCGTCGGGCCGCATCCGCTACTTCGGCGACGACATCCGCGGCTGGAGCTCGCACCGCCTTCCGCGCAGCGGCCTCGCGCATGTGCGCGAAGGGCGGCACGTGTTCCAGGACCTGACGGTCGAGGAGAACCTCGTTGCGGCCGGCAACGCGCTCCTAGGTCGCGCGGGCAAGCCGGCGTCGAGGCACGAGATCGTCTACGAGTATTTCCCTCGTCTTGCCGATCGGCGGCGCCAGCTCGCGGGGTACCTTTCGGGCGGCGAGCAGCAGATGCTCGCGATCGGACGTGCGCTGATCGGCCAACCGCGATTGATGCTGCTCGACGAGCCGTCGCTCGGCCTGGCGCCGCTGGTCGTGCGCGACATCTTCGCGATCATCGAGCGCATCAATCGCGAGCAATCGGCGGCGATGCTGCTCGTCGAGCAGAACGCGAAGGTCGCGCTCGGCGTCGCGTCGTACGGCTACATCATGGAGAACGGCCGCATCGTGATCAACGGGCCGACCGCTCGGCTGCTCGGCGACGCCGACGTGCAGCGCTTCTATCTCGGCAGCGCGGGTGCGGGCGAGCGCACCAGCTTTCGCGACGTGAAGCACTACAAGCGGAGGAAGCGCTGGCTGTCGTGAGCACGAGCAGCGTCGACCTGAAGCACCTGCCGCTGCCGCGCCAGCTGCTGCATTGGGCACGCACGCGGCCCGACGCGACGGCGCTCCGGCAGAAGGACTACGGCGTCTGGCAGCCCATCACCTGGGCCGAGTACGCGCAGGTGGCGCGGCATTTCGGATTGGGGCTCGTGCAGCTCGGCCTCGCGCGCGGCGAGAACGTCGCGATCCTGTCCGAGAACCGCAGGGAATGGGTGCTCGCGCAGCTCGGCATCGCGACGATGGGCGGCATCACGGCAGGCGTCTATCCGACCTCGCCTGCTCCCGAGGTGCAGTACCTGCTCGAACTGTCGCAGGCTCCCATCATCCTGTGCGAGGATCAGGAGCAGCTCGACAAGGTGCTCGGCGTGCGCGAGGCGCTGCCGGCCTTGCGGCAGATCGTCGTGTTCGATCCGCGCGGCCTGCGTCACTACGATCCGAACACGTTCCGTACCTTCGACGAGGTGCTCGAGCTGGGCCGCCGCCTGGACGCCGCCGAGCCGGGCTTGGTCGACGCGAGCCTCGGCCAACAGACGCTCGACGACATCGGCCTCATTGTCTTCACGTCGGGCTCGACCGGCCGGCCGAAGGCCGCGATGATGAGCTGGCGCGGCCTGGGCACCGCCGCGCACGGACTGAATTCGATGCTGCGCTGCACCGAGCGCGACAGCCTCGTCTCCTACCTGCCGCTCTGTCACGTCGCCGAGCAGATGTTCTCGGTGCACATTCCGCTCGCCAGCGGCGCGGTGGTCAACTTCGCCGAGAGCTTGCGCACGGTGCAGGAAGACCTGCGCGAGCTGGCGCCGCAGATCTTCTTCGGCGTGCCGCGCATCTGGGAGAAATTCCACGCGGCGATCCAGACCAAGGCGCGCGAGGCGGGCGGTCTGCGGCTTGCGCTGTACCGGCGTGCGCTCGCGTCGCTCGGCGGCTTCGCCGGCCAACCGCATGTGCAATGGAGCGCGTTGCAGCGTCTGCAATGGCGTGTCTGGTACTGGCTGATCCTGCGCGCGCTCCTCAATTTCGTCGGCCTGCGGCGCTGCCGCGTCGCGATCTCCTCGGGCGCGCCGATCGCGCCCGACATCCTGCATTTCTTCCGCGTCCTCGGCGTGCCGATCCGCGAGGCATACGGGCTCACCGAGGCGTCGGGCGCATCGACGATGCAGCCGGCCGACGATTCGCCGCTCGGCACGGTCGGCATACCGTATCCGGGGATCGAGGTCGAACTCGCCGAAGATGGCGAGGTGCTGATCCGCGGCGACGTGGTGTTCCGCGGCTACTATCGCAACGAGGCCGCGACGCGCGACGCGATCGACGCACAGGGCTTCTTGCACACCGGCGACGTCGCACGCTGGGACGAAGGACCGCGCGGCCGCGAGCTGCGCATCATCGACCGCAAGAAGGACATCATGATCACCGCGGGCGGCAAGAACATCACGCCGTCGGAGATCGAGAACGCGCTGCGCTTTTCGCCCTACATCAAGGAGGCGATCGTCGTCGCCGACCGCAGGCGCTTCGTCTCGGCGCTGATCCAGATCGAGTTCGAATCGGTCGGCAAGTGGGCCGAGGAGCAGAACCTGATCTACACCAACTTCAAGAGCCTGGCCGAGCTGCCCGAGGTGCTGTCGCTGGTGCAGCGCGAGATCGATGCGGTCAATGCGCGCATGCCGCAGGTGCAGCAGGTGCGCAAGTTCCATATGCTGACCAAGGAGCTGGACCACGACGACGGCGAAGTGACGGCGACGATGAAGGTGCGCCGCAAGAGCATCGCCGAGAAGTACGAACGGGTGATCGAGCAGCTGTACGGGTGAGCGCGACGAGAGCTCGAGGCGCGCGCGATGGCGCGCATCACGCGCACCGAGGACGCCTGGAACGGGATCTGCGAAGTGGCGGCGCGGCGCAAGCCGGTGTTCGTCGGACGCTGAGGAGCACCTGATGCCCACCGAGGACGATGTGGCTGCAGCATTGCGGCCGAGCGCGACCATCGATTCGGGGCATCCGGCGGTGGTTGCGTTCGCGCAGGAAGTCGCCGGCAAGATCGCCGGCGATCGCGAACGCGCGGTTGCGCTGCACGACGCGGTGCGCGACCGCTTCCGCTACGACGCGTACAAGCTCGACCTCTCGGTGGCCGGACTTTCGGGCAGCGGCGTGCTCGCCAACGGCTACGGCTGGTGCGTACCGAAGGCTGCCCTGCTCGCGGCGTCGTGCCGCGCGCTGGGCGTGCCGGCGCGCATCGGCCTGGCCGACGTCCGCAACCATCTTTCGACCGCGCGGCTGCGCGGGTGGATGGGCACCGACGTGTTCTATTGCCACGGCTACACGGCGATCCTGCTCGACGGCCGGTGGCTGAAGGCGACTCCGGCGTTCAACGTCGAGCTGTGCCGGAAGATGCGGCTGCGCACGTTGGAGTTCGACGCCACCGCCGATTCGATCTACCACCCGTTCGACCTCGAGGGCAAGCGCCATATGGAGTACCTTCGCTTCCGCGGCGAGTACGACGACATCCCGCGCGAGGAGTTGCTGCAGGTCTTTGCCGAGCACTACCCGCGTCTCGGACGGCTCGACGGCGCGAGTTGGAGCCAGGACGTGGATGCCGAAGCGTCGAAGGAAGACCATCATGGGTGATGTGCAACTCGAAGACGCCGGCAAAAGCGTCAAGCTGCTGCGCCTGAACCGCCCCGCGAAGCTGAACGCGCTGGCCGACGCGACGGTGCGCGACATCGGCGTGCTGCTCGACGAGGTGGCCGCATCGAAAGCGACCCGCGTGCTGATCGTGAGCGGCGCCGGCCGTGGCTTCTGCGCCGGCCTCGACCTCGCGGTCGCGACCGACGCGCCGGGCAGCGACGAGGGCGAGGCCGACGCGTGGATGCGCCGCCAGGAGCTGTACGCCGGTGTCGTGACTCGGCTGCGCGCGCTGCCGCAGCCCGTGATCGCGGCGGTGAACGGCGTCGCCGCCGGTGCGGGGCTTTCGCTCGCGCTCGCGTGCGACGTGCGCATCGCCGCGCGCTCGGCGCGCTTCAACTGCGCGTTCATCCGCATCGGGCTTTCGAGCTGCGACCTCGGCGTGAGCTACCTGTTGCCGCGCTGCATCGGCACCGCGCGCGCGTTCGAGCTGATGCTGACCGGGCGCATGATCGATGCCGACGAAGCCGGCCGCATCGGCCTCGTGAGCGAGGTCGTCGACGACGCGCGGCTCCTCGCGCGTGCGGTCGAGCTGGCGTCGATGATCGTCGCCAACAGCGCGTTCGGCGTCTGGATGACCAAGCGCGGGATGTGGGCCAACCTCGAAGCAGGCAGCCTGCAAGCCGCGCTCGAACTCGAGAACCGCACGCAGATGCTCGCGCGCACGACCGGCGACATGGACCGCGCCGTGCGGGCGCGCTTTGCCGACAAGGGCTGACCATGATCCTCACCGACGACCAGAATGCGATGCAGGACAGCGCGCGCCGCTTCGCACGCGAGCGCCTCGCGCCCGACTACCAGAAGCGCGACGAGGACGGCGTGCTCGACCGAGCGTTGGTTGCCGAGATGGGCCGGCTCGGCATGCTCGGCATGGACTTGCCTGAAGCGTTCGGCGGCCTCGGCGCCGACGGCGTGACGACCGGGCTCGTCGTCGAGCAGCTCGCCTACGGCGACTTCAACATCAGCGCGGTCGCTCTGGAGACTTCTCTGAACGGTGCCATCCTGACGCGCAACGCGCAGCCCGAGCTGGTGCGCGAGTGGGTGCCGCGCATGACGGCGGGCGAAGCGATCGTCGCGATCTGCCTGACCGAGCCGCGCGGCGGATCGGACGCTGCCAATCTCCAGGTGCGCGCGCGGCGCGACGGCAACCACTACGTGATCAACGGCGAGAAGACCTCGATCACCTTCGCCGACCGCGCCGACGCATACCTGATCTTCGCGCGTACCGGCAAGCCCGAGGACGGTGCCAAAGGCGTCAGCGCGTTCTTCATCCCCTACGCAGGAACGAAAGGCATCTCGCGCACCTGCTTCGACGACGTCGGCGGTGCGGTGATCGGGCGCGGCTCGGTGTTCTTCGACGACGTGCGCGTGCCGGAGAGCCACCGTATCGGCGAGACGGGCAAGGGCTTCACGCAGGTGATGCAGGGCTTCGACTACAGCCGCGCGCTGATCGCGCTGCAATGCGTCGGCGCGGCGCAGGCGTCGCTCGACGAGGCGTGGGCCTACGCAAGGGAGCGCGAAGCGTTCGGGCGGCCGATCGGCCAGTTCCAGGGTGTGAGCTTTCCGCTCGCCGAGGGCGAATCGCAGATCGCCGCGGTGCGCCAGCTCAGCTACCACGCGCTTGCGCTGCGCGATGCCGGACTGCCGCACACGGCCGAGGCGGCGATGGTCAAGTGGCTCGGCCCGAAGACCGCTTTCGACGTGATCCACCAGTGCCTGCTCACCTTCGGCCACTACGGCTGGAGCAAGGACCTGCCGCACCAGCAGCGGCTGCGCGACGTGATGGGGCTCGAGATCGGCGACGGCACTGCGGGCGTGATGAAGCAGATCATCGCGCGCGAACGGATCGGTCGCGCAGCACTGCAGTACTGAGGTACCACGATGGCCGAGAACGTGCTGTACGAGAAGAGAGCCGAGGTCGCCACGATCACCTTGAACCGCCCGCAGGCGAAGAACGCGATCGACCTCGACGTGCATCACCGCCTTTCGGAGATCTGGCGCGACTTCCGCGACGACGAACGGCTGCGCGTCGCGATCGTCACCGGCACCGGCGATTCGTTCTGCGCCGGCGCCGACCTGAAGACGCACGTGCCCGAATGGCGCGATGCCGGTCCGGCGCTCGCGCGCGACCGGCTGCCGCACGGCTTTGCCGGCGGCATCACGCGCGGCCTGCATCGCATCTACAAGCCGATCGTCGCGGCGTGCAACGGTTGGGTGCTCGGCGGCGGGCTCGAGCTGGCGTTGGCGTGCGACATCCGCATCGCCTCCGAGCGCGCGCAGTTCGGTTCGTTCGAGCTGCGCCGCGGCATGCATCCGGCCGACGGCGGCATCGTGCGGCTCGTCAACATCTGCGGCGTTGGCATCGCGCTCGAACTCGAGCTGACCGGCGAGCCGATCGGCGCACAGCGCGCGCTCGCGTGCAACCTGGTGTCCAAAGTCGTGCCGCACGACGAGCTGATGCCGGCGGCCGAAGACCTCGTCGCGCGCATCCTGCGCAACGATCGCCGCGCGGTCGAGTCGGCAAAGGAGACGATCTTCGAGGTCATCGGCCGCACGCTCGACGAGCAGCTCAAGGTCGAGTGCCTGTATGGCTACGCGCTGTGCGGCGGCAATCCGGCGGTCGAGGCGCGCTCGCAGCAGTTCCTCGACAAGCAGGATCGCGGGCGCGCCGGCGCCAGCGCGAGCCCGCTCTGAGCGCGTCGACTGAGCGCGTCGATGGCTTACCGCTCGGTGTTTCGCGCCGACTTGTTCGCCGGACAGATGATCATCGTCACCGGCGGCGGCAGCGGCATCGGCCGCTGCACCGCGCACGAGCTGGCCTCGCTCGGTGCCACCGTTGCCATCGTCGGGCGCAGGGCCGACAAGCTCGCCGCCGTGAAAGCCGAGCTCGAGGCGGACGGCGGCCGAGCGAGCGCGCACATGTGCGACATCCGCGAGGAGGCGCAGGTCGGCGCAGCGATCGATGCCGTGCTCGCTGCACACGGCCGCATCGTCGGCGGCGCTCCGAACGCTCGGGTTTGCTGGGGCGAACTCATTGCACACGACCGGTCGAAAGCTTTCGACGGCTTCCATCTCGAAGCGTCGCCGCGCGTGCTGGTGGATGGCGCGAAGCAGCAGTCGAGCCGGAGCCGACGGATCGTGCCGATCGAGCGATCCTGGTCGCGCTATGCCTCGCCGACGCGCGCCAGCACCGCGCGCATCACTTCCGGCGAGAGACGAAAGTCGGATCGGAGCAAAGCGTCGAAGACCGGTCGCGCGCTGTCGATGTGGCCGCGCGCCTTCGCCATGCCGATCAAGGCCGCCGTACCGGCGACGCGCAGGCCGTGTTCCGCGGCGACAGCCCGGCCGGCTTTCTCGTCCATCAAGAGCAGGGTCGGTTCGGCGCGAGACGACGCGATGCGTATGCACGCGGCTTCGCCCTCGCCCAGGTCCGGCAGAGCGGCCTCGGCGACGCGGCGCTTCCAGACGCGCAGCCAGCCTGCCGCGAGGGCAGTCTCGATCTCCGGCTCGCCACGAAACCCATGTCCGGTCAACACCTCGTCGCGCACCTGCGCTGGCAGCCACACTTCGCCGAACAGCGCGTGCAGCCAAGCGAGGCCGCGAACGATGGAAAGGCCGATCAGCGGACTGGCGTCGGTCAGGGCGAGACGGCCGGCGGAGGCCTCACGCTTCAAGCGTCAGCACGCCCTAGCCACTCTTCGAGCGTGTCCATGTCGCGCTCTGCGTCCGCCGCGGTCATCGGAATGACCGGGATGCCGAGGCGCGACACGTGTGCGATGAACGCCGGCATCGATAGCTCCGCGACCCGCGCGGCGCGCGCGAGCGACAGGTGTCCGTCGCGGAACAGCGCGGTGGCAAGAGCCGGTTTCACGCCGGCCACGTCGAGCGCCCCGGTGATCTCCAGCCCGACCATCACCGCATGTGGCCGCTCTCGCTTCATGACCACCACGACATCACCTTGCGCCTTGCGCAAGGCTTCGGTCGGGTTGTTCTTCAGGCCGCTGACATTGACGCTTTCCATGGTTCAATCTAGGAATATGACCTGGGAATTATGCCAGGGATGATCGTATGCCATATCGCTCCGTCTTCCACCCCGGCCTGTTCCAAGGCCGGACGATCATCGTCACCGGCGGCGGCAGCGGCATCGGCCGCTGCACCGCGCACGAGCTGGCCTCGCTCGGCGCGCACGTCGTTCTTGTCGGACGCACCGCGGCGAAGCTCGACGCGGTGCACGGCGAGATCGTCGCAGACGGCGGCAGTGCGAGCGCGCTGGCGTGCGACATCCGCGACGAGACGGCGGTGATCGCGACGATCGACTCGGTGCTCGCCGGGCGCGGTCGCATCGACGCGCTCGTCAACAACGCGGGCGGCCAGTACCGCACGGCGATGAAGACGATCTCGACCAAGGGCTTCGAGGCGGTGGTACGCAACAACCTGACCGGGGGCTTCATCTTCATGCGCGAGGTGTTCAACCGCTGCATGGAGGTGCACGGCGGTGCGATCGTCAACGTGATCGCCGACATCTGGCACGGCTGGCCCGACTACGCGCACTCGGGCGCGGCGCGCGGCGGGATGCTGACCTTGTCCGAGACGGCGGCGTGCGAATGGGCCGCCTCGGGCGTGCGCGTCAATTGCGTTGCGCCCGGCGGAATCGCGTCGAGCGGCTTCGACACCTACACGCCCGAGGCCAAGGCGAAGATCCTCGAATACCCGCCGACGGTGCCGCTGCAACGCTACGGTACCGAGGCCGAGCTGTCGGCTGCGATCGTGTTCCTGCTGTCGCCGGCGGCGGCCTACATCACCGGCACCTGCATCCGCGTCGACGGCGGCACGCCGAACGCGCGCGGCACGTGGAAGCTCGTGCCGCACGAGCGCAGCAAGCCGTTCGAGGGTTTTCATCGCGCCGAGCTGCCCGAGCTGCTGCGCAAGCGGAGTTGACGGTGCCGGTGCCGCTGCACGAGCGCTGGTTCGAGGACTACACGGCCGGCGAGAGCTTCGAGTTCGGCGACCATCTCGTCACCGAAGATGAGATCGTCGAGTTCGCGCGCCGCTACGACCCGCAGCCGTTCCACGTCGATCCGGTCGCCGCGCAGGCATCGCACTTCGGCGGACTGATCGCCAGCGGCTGGATGACCGGTGCGGTGATGATGCGCATGATGGTCGATCACTTCGTCTCGCCTCGATCGGGGATGGGCTCGCCCGGCATCGATCGGCTGCGCTGGCCGCGGCCCGTGCGTCCGGGCGACCGCCTGCATGCGCGCGTGACCGTGCTCGAAGCGCGGCGCTCGCAGAGCAAGCCCGACCGCGGCGCCGTCATCGTGCGGCAGGAGCTGATCAACCAGGCGGGCGAGATCGTGATGTCGGTCGAGGGACGCGCGCTCGTGAGGTGCCGGAGCACTCCTTGAGCGGTATCGGCGACGACGCGACGCTCGCGCGCAGGATCGCCGCGTATCTGTCGCAGCAGGTGGAGCGCAACGTGCATGTCGGCACCTTGCGGCGCTTTCCGGTCGGCTTCTCGTGGCTCACCTACGCGGTGCCGGTCGGCAACTTGCGAGGCGACGCCGACCCGCAGGAGTTGATCCTGCGCCTCGGCCCCGACTACGGCCTCTTCGCGCCGTACAGTTCGCGCCCGGAGATGCTCGCACTGCGCTCGCTCGAAGGCGGCGACGTGCCGGTGCCGCGCGCGTACTGGGCAAGCGACGACGAAAGCATCCTCGGCGCGCCGTTCCTGTTCGTCGAGAAGGCGAGCGGCTCGGCGCTGGTGCCGTGGGTGTCGGCCGACGAGCCGGGGCTGGAGGAGGGCTATCGCAAGCGGCTGGCCGAGCAGTTCGTCGACGCCCTCGCCGCGTTGCACCGGGTAGCGTGGCAACAGAAGCCGATCGCCGACATCGCGCACGGCATCACCGCCGAGAACGCGGCGTTGATGAACGTCGAACACTGGGAGGCGCGGATCGCGCGCTGGGCGATGCGCCCGTATCCGCTCGCGCACTGGGGCATCCGTTGGCTGAAGGCGCATGCGCCGGTAGCGCCGCGCGTCGCGATCGTGCACGGCGACTACCGCACGGGCAACTTCCTCGAGGAAGGCGGGCGCATCACGGCGATCCTCGATTGGGAACTCGCGCACCTCGGCGACCCGCACGAAGACCTCGGCTGGGCGAGCCTGCCGATGTATCGCGGCGGTACGAAGCTGATCAGCCGACTCGCCGAACCCGAATCGTTCTACGCGCGATACAGCGAGCAGGCCGGCTTCGAGGTGTCGACGGCTTCGCTGCGTTACTACCAGGCGCTCGCGCTCCTGAAGCTCGCCGCCACGCACATGGCGGCCGCGCGCTCGTTCGAGGAAGGCCGCTTCGACGACATGCGCATGCCGGCGATGGGCAGCCAGGTCGCGGTATGCCTGAGGCAGCTGGAGAAGACGATCGACGGAGAGTCGTGATGAACAACTCGTTTGCTCGCTTGATCGACGGCATGTGCGCGACGTTGCGCGGCGAGGTGCTGACGCGGCTCGACGACGACTTCGCGCGCGGTCAGGTGTACGGCGTGATCAACGTGCTGAACACCTTCAAGGTCAGGGCCGACTGGTCGGCAGCGCTTCTGCTGGGGCAGATTCGGGTGCAGCAGGCGGCATTGGACCGGGTGGCCGAGCTGCTACGCGGTTCATCCGCTGCGTCGACGTTGCCGCCGCTGCCGCAGGGGCCGCTGCCGGCGAGCACGCCGATCGCCGAACTGCTCGCGCTGCGAGACGAGCGCAACGACGCGATCGATGCGCTTCTTCACTGGCTCGACGCCGAGCGCGAGCGGTTGGCGCCGGGCACCGGCGCCAAGTTCGAACAGCATCTGCGCGACGCGATGCACGAGGAGGTTGCCAGCGAGTTGCGGCACGCTCCACGACCGCTTTTTGCGGAAATGTCGAGCGGGCGCGAGTCGTGAAGGGGCACGCGATGCGCGAGCGCCTCGCGACTGCCGCGACCGTCGCTACAACGTGGGTGTCCCGGGAAGACATCGCATCGAGGCCGATCGAGCCGCCGTGAAGGCCGAAGTCGTGAACGCGTGGCGGTCACCGGTCGTGGTGATCGCGGCCGGCGTCTGCGCGGCGCTGCACGTGGGCAAGCTGCCGCCGGCGATCAGCGCATTGCAGCAGTCGCTCGGCGTCTCGCTGGTGCAGGCCGGCTTTCTGTTGTCGCTGGTGCAGTTTGCGGGAATGACCGCCGGCATCGCCTTCGGCGCGTGGGCCGACAGCATGGGTCTGAAGCGCAGCATCACAGTCGGCCTTTCGATCCTCGCGCTGGCCAGCGCGGCCGGCGGGCTCGTGCAGACGTCGGCATGGCTGCTGGTGCTGCGCGCGGTCGAAGGCTTCGGCCTGCTGCTCGTCGTGTTGCCGGCGCCGGCGCTGCTGCGCCGCTTGGTCCCGGCGGCGCACGTGAACCAGTTGCTCGGCGTGTGGGGCGCCTACATGCCCTTTGGCGCGGCGCTCGCGCTGCTCGCCGGACCGGCGTGGATCGACGCGCTCGGCTGGCGTAGCTGGTGGTGGGGGATCGGCGCTGCGTCCGCGCTGATGGCCATTGCAGTTGCGCGGGCCGTGCCGGCGCTGCATGACTCCGCCGGGTCGAAGGGCGCGCCGTACAGCTGGCCGGCTCGCTTGCGCACCACGCTGTCGCGCACCGGACCGTGGCTCGTGGCGCTGACGTTCGCGGTTTATTCGGGCCAGTGGCTCGCGGTGATCGGCTTTCTGCCGACCATCTATCGGCAGGACGGCATGTCGGCCGGATCGATCGGTGTGCTCACTGCGCTGGCGGCCGCGGCGAACGTGATCGGCAACATCGCCGCCGGGCGCTTGCTGCAAGGCGGCGCCAAGCCTGCCGTGCTGATGAGCATCGGCTTCGCGACGATGGCCGTCGGCTCGGCCGCGGTGTTCGCGGGCAGCGAGGGCGCAGGGCTGCCCACCGCCCTGCGCTACCTGGCCGTGCTCGGCTTTTCGGCGCTCGGCGGCTTGATTCCGGGCGCGTTGTTCGCGACCGCAGTGCGAGTAGCGCCCGACGAACGAACCATCTCGACCACGGTGGGGTGGATGCAGCAGTGGTCCTCGTTCGGGCAGTTCGCGGGGCCACCGCTGGTGGCATGGGTCGCGACGCGCGCCGGCGGGTGGCAATGGACATGGATCGCCACGGGGTTGATGTGCTTGGCGGGGCTGGTGCTGGCGAAGAAGGTTGGGCAGGTAGGGAACGAGCGATGAGCGCGACCGCAACGCGCTCGCTCGGGCGCGCGGCTCATCGGAGTTGAAACCAGCACTACAACTGGCATCGGCCTCACGCCGGCATCGGTGGCGCGGCACCCACGAGCTCGACTTCCTGCGTCGGGAAACAACGTCTTGACGCTTCGCAACCAAAATCAGAGGGGCGGATGCGCTTGCACCGCCTCGTACATCGCATACCCCTTGCCGACGCCGTATTCGATGATCCCGTACCCCACCTCATCGCCGTCGCGCACCTCGATCACCTGATCGGCCAGGGTGCGCACGCGCTTCCTCGTCGCGGCGTCGGCCAGGTCCCACGCGTCGTGCGCGACGAACAGCTTGCCGCGATCATCTCCATGAAACCAGCCGTCGAGCCCGCCGTACAAGCCGCCCTTCAGGTAGTACCGCGTCGGCAGCGTGCGCAACGCGACGGCTCGCTCGGCCCCGTCGGCAAACCGCAGATGAAACACCGCCGCCTTCATCGACTGCCCGTGCGGATCGTCATGCCACTCGACCTCGTGCTTCACATCGACCAGCCGGTTGCCTGAGGAAGCGTTTGCGCCGATCGCGAGCACTTCCTCGCCCGACAGATAGATCCGGTCCCCGGGCGCCCGCTCCTTGAAGAAGACGTGCAAGCCGCGATCCTTGAACTGCGCGGTGGCCCAGCAGTAGAAGAACGGGGGGTAGTACGTGAGCGGAGGGTGCGTCTGGTCGGTGCGCATCTCGGCGCGCACGCCCCACGAATGGTCGCGCTGGCCGAGCCAGCCGTCGACCTCGACGCGCCGGCCGTCGAACCCGATCCACCCGGCGTAGCGGCCGAGCTGCTGCGCGCGCGCCATGTTCTCGGTGATGCGGCCTTCGCGCCGGCGCAGGTGCGCGGTCTCCTCGTGCGGGTTCATCGTCGCGATGAACTCGATGTCGAAGCCGATGCCCGACTCGTTGTCGACGAGCGCGAGGCGGTGCTTGCGCAGGCCTTCGACGACCTCGATCGCGAGCGGCCCGACGGCGGTGGCGAGCGGGTCGGGCCGCAGCCGCCGCGACGCACGGAAGTTCCACTGCCGCCCCGGCACCGCGACGCCGGCAAAGCAGTCCATCACGCCGCGGTTCGGGTGGTAGCCGAGACCGACGTCGAACAGCACCTCGCCGCCCTGCGGATGCCCGGTGTACCAGAGCCGTTCCATCCACGCCGGATCGCTGTTGTCGATCTGGTCGAAGGTCGTCGGCAGCTGGTGGCCGATCAGGTCGTCCTGCGGGGTGAGCACGCGGCTTGGCGGGGATTGATGCGGTAGCGTACATTGTTCTACAGAACGTTCCGCAGGAGTCCGCGACATGCATACCACCTATCCCTCGATGCGGCTCGAGATCGAAGCCGGCCTCGCCAGCGTGACCTTCACGCGAGGCGCGCGCGGCAATCCGATCGACGACGACTTCACGCGCGACTTCAAGCAGGTATTCCTCGAGCTGTGGAACACCGAGTCGCTGCGCGCGGTGCTGCTGCGCGCCGAAGGCGAGAACTTCAGCTACGGCGGCGACCTGAAGCAGTTCTATCCGCAGCGCGCGAACCTCGGGCCGCTGGTGCGGCGCTGGACGAGCGACCTGCACGCGGGCCTTGCGCGCGGCTGGCACCTGCCGGTGCCGATCGTGTGCGAGGTGCAGGGCTTCGCGATGGGCGGCGGCGTCTCGATCGTCGCCGGCTCCGACGTCGTGATCGCAGGCCGCTCGGCGCGCCTCGGGTCGGCGTTTGCGCAGCTCGGCTTCAGTTGCGACTCGGGGTCGAGCGCGACGTTGACGGCGCGCATGGGCCCGGCGCGCGCGCGCCGCTTCGTGCTGCTCTCCGAGATCCTGTCCGCGGACGAGGCGTCGCGCGCCGGCCTGGTGGACAAGGTCGTGCCCGACGACGAGCTGACTCGGCAAGCGCTCGAAACGGCGCAGACGCTGGCGCGCGGCCCGACCTTGGCCTACGGCGAGATCAAGCGGCTGTTCCTGCGCGCCGGCAGCGCGCAACTCGAAGCGCAGCTCGAGGACGAGGCGCTGACCTTGGGGCGCATCGCGGCGAGCGCCGACGCCCAGGAAGGCATCGCCGCGATCGTCGAACGCAGGAAGCCTGTGTTCACGGGTCGCTAGCCGAGCCGTGCACCTCGCCCTCGACCCGGAGGCCGGATAAAAGAGGGGAGAAGCAATGATCCAGATCGACGACCGCTCGACCATCGGGAAGACGTTCTTTCGCGCCGCCGACGCGTATGCGCAGCACGCGTTCCTTGCGGTGCCGGCGAATGCGGCGCGCGGCTATCACCCGCGAGGCTGCGAGATCGCGTATCGCGACGCGGCGGACGCGGTGCGCGAGCTGATGCGGGCGTACGAAGCCGCCGGATACGGTGTCGGCCACCGCATCGCGCTCCTGCTCGAGAACCGGCCCGAACACCTGCTGCACAAGCTCGCTCTGAACGCGCTCGGCGTCTGTTGCGTGCCGCTGAACCCGGACCATCGCGCGCGCGAGCTGGCGTACGTGATCGATCACGCAAAGGTCGATCTGGTGGTCGTCGTCGCGCCGCTCGACGCGCAGCTGCGTGCGGCGCTGGCCGAGGCGAAGCACGCTCCGGCGATCGCCGGCATCGAGACGATCGCGCACGGTCTCCCGCGCCCAACCCGAGCCGCGACGTCGACCGAGCCCGCCGCCGACACCCCCGCGAGCGTGTTCTACACCTCCGGCACGACCGGCCGGCCGAAGGGCTGCGTGCTGTCGCATCGCTACGAGCTGGTGGCTGGTCGGTGGTACGCCACGCTCGGCGGAATGGCTGCGCTGGCGGAAACGGCCGAGCGGATCTACAACCCGCTGCCGCTGTTCCACGTCAACGCGGCGGTGTTCTCGTTCTACTGCGCGATGCTGAAGGGCAACTGCCAGGTGCAGACCGACCGCTTCCAGACCTCGCGCTGGTGGACCGAGGTGCGCGACTCGCGCGCCAGCGTCGTGCACTACCTCGGCGTCGTCGTGCCGATGCTGATGGGCCAGCCGGCCGGCGCGCAGGATCGCGACCACGGCGTGCGCATCGGCATCGGCGCCGGGGTCGAGCCGCAGCTGCACGCCGCCTTCGAGGCGCGCTTCGGCTTCCCGCTGATCGAAATCTGGGGCATGACCGAGATGGTGCGCGTGCTCGGCGACCACGTCGCGCCGCGCCAGGCGGGCACGCGCGCGTTCGGCCGCGCGCAGCCCGGCATCGAGGTCCGGGTCGTCGACGACGCGGGCCGCGACGTGCCCGATGCGACGCCGGGCGAGATGCTGATCCGCCACTCGGCACGGACGCCGCGCCAGGACTTCTTCAGCGGCTATCTCGATGACGACGCGGCGACCGAGGCCGCGTGGCGCGGCGGCTGGTTTCACACCGGCGACGTCGTGACCCGCGACGCCTCCGGCATGCTGCACTTCGTCGACCGCAAGAAGAACATCATCCGCCGCTCGGGCGAGAACATCGCCGCAGCCGAAGTCGAGGCGCTGCTGCTGACGCACCCGCTCGTCGCGCAGGCCGCAGTGCTCGCGGTGGCCGACGAGGTGCGCGAGGAGGAGGTGCTCGCGTGCGTGGTGCTGCGCGGCGTCGGAGCCGATGCCGTTCACGACGCGGCGCGCACCTTGTTCGACTACTGCCACGCGAACCTCGCGTACTACAAGGCGCCGGGCTGGGTGTGCGTGCTCGAGCGGATCCCGCTCACCGCGACGCAAAAGGTGCAGAAGCACCAACTCTTCGAGCCGGGGACCGACCCGCGCAAGGCGCCCGGCATGATCGACCTGCGCGCGCTGAAGAAGCGTTGAAGGAGCCGGCATGACCAGCGCGAAAGCGATCGCCGATCACTGGAGCAGGGGCGCCGACGTGTACGGCTTGATCGTCGTCGCGTTGGCGAAGGCCGGCAAGCCGCTCGAGGGCCTGACGGTCGACGATCTGGCGCCGGTAGACCACTTCCACGCGCGCGGCCTTCCGGCGACGGTCGAGCTCGCGGACCGGCTTGCGATCGAGCCCGGGCAGCACATCGTCGATATCGGCTGCGGGCTGGGCGGCCCGGCGCGCTACATCGCGCGGCGCTTCGGTTGCAACGTGAGCGGCATCGACATCACCGAGGCGTTCGTCGACGCGGCGAACAAGCTGACTGCGCTCTTGCACATGGAACGGCAGGTCAAGGTCGAGCACGGCGACGGCCAGCGGCTGCCGTACGCGGATGCGTCGTTCGACGGCGCGTACACGCAGCACGTGACGATGAACGTCGCCGACCGCCCGGCGTTCTTCGCGCAGGCATGGCGCGTGCTGAAGCCCGGCGCGTTCTTCGCGCTGACCGAGCACGGCCTCGGCCCGACCGGCAACCCGCACCATCCGGTGCCATGGTCGATGGACGGCAGCGGTGCGTACCTGGTGACGCCGGCCGAGACGCGGGCGTTCCTCGAAAAGGCCGGTTTCGAAGCCATCGCGGTCGAGGACACCGGCGCCAAGTACGTCGCCGGCTACAAGGCGGCGATCGAAAGGGCCGAGCAAGGCGGGTTGCCGCCGCTCGGAGTCCACCTCCTGATGGGCGAGACCGCGCCGCAGAAGACGCGCAACTCCGCGCGCAACATCGAAGAGCGACGCACGCACCCGATCCAGGTCGTGTGCCGGAAGCCGGAGTGATCGACGATGGGTTGGAGCTACGAGGAGTTCGAGGTCGGCCGCAGCGTCGTGACACAAGGCCGCACCGTCACCGAGGCCGACATCGGCAACTTCGCCGGCGTCACCGGCGACTTCAACCCGTTGCACACCGACGAGGTCTACGCCCGAAGCACCGACTTCGGCGGCAGGATCGCGCACGGCCCGATGGTGATCGGCATCGCATTCGGCCTCGGCAGCCGCGCCGGCCTGCTCGACGAAACCGTGCTCGGCCTGCTCGGCGTGCGATGGACGTTCAAGGCGCCGGTCAGAGCCGGCGACACGCTGCGCGTCGCGATCACCGTGCTGGATGCCCGCGAGACGAAGAAGCCAGACCGCGGCGTCGTCAGCCTGCGCATGGTCGTGCGCAACCAGCACGGCGCCGACGTGCAGGTCGGCGAATGCGAGCTGATGGTCAAGCGCGCTGCGCGCTCTGCCGCGCCCAGGAAAGGGTCGGGATGAGGGTCAGCGTTCCTTGCGCGCGCGCTGCGTGCGCTTCGGCTCGGCGCCGGCGAACAGCGCGGTCGCGTCGGGCACCTTCTGCGCCGGCGCCGGTTCCTTCAGCACGTGCGTGTGCGGCGCGAGGATCTGCACCAGCTGCCCGTAGATCTTCGGGTTCCCGGCCACCACCTCGCGCTGGTACAGGTAGTCGGCTTCGCCGGTGAAGTTGCCGATCAGACCGCCGGCCTCGGTGATCATCAGCGAGCCGGCCGCGATGTCCCACGGCGAGAGGCCGGTCTCGAAGAAGCCGTCGTACGCACCCGACGCGACGTAGCACAGGTCGAGCGCCGCCGCTCCCGGGCGGCGCATGTTGGCGCAGTTCTGCGCCACCTCTTCGAACATGCGCAGGTAGCGCTTGAAGTTGTCGCCCTTGCGGAACGGGAAGCCGGTGCCGATCAGCGCCTCGCCCAGACGGATGCGCTTGGAGACGCGCAGCCTGCGGTCGTTGAGGAACGCGCCGCGCCCTTTGGACGCGTAGTACAGGTCGTTGCGCGTCGGATCGTAGACGACCGCCTGCTGCAGCTGGCCACGCCACGCGAGCCCGATCGAGACCGCGTAGACCGGAAAGCCGTGGATGAAGTTGGTGGTGCCGTCGAGCGGGTCGATGATCCAGACGTACTCGCTGTCCTTCGCGCCGTGCGCACGGCCCGACTCCTCGGCCAGCATGCCGTGGCCCGGATACGCCGCGAGCAGGGTCTCGATGATCGCCCGCTCCGACGCCTGGTCGACTTCGGTGACGAAGTCGTTCGGCGCCTTGGTGTTGACCCTCAGCAGGTCGATGTCGAGCGAGGCGCGGTTGATGATCGCCCCCGCGGCGCGCGCCGCCTTGATCGCGACGTTGAGCATGGGGTGGAGGGCTTGCGACATCGTGCTTGCCCCTCTTCGGGGAGAGGGTCGGGTGAGGGGAGCGGGGTGGGCGATCGGCGATCGATCGCTGGCGACAATGCAGTTTATCCGCGCCATGCAAGACCCGACGCGCTTCGTCCTGCTCGATACCAGCCATCCGGGCAACGTCGGCGCCGCCGCGCGCGCGTTGAAGGTGATGGGCTTCGGCGACCTGGTGCTCGTCGCGCCGCGCCACGCCAACGTGCTCGCGCGGGCCGAGACGATCGCGATGGCGAGCGGCGCGACCGACGTGCTCCGGCGCACGCGCATCGTGCCCGCTTTCGCCGACGCGCTCGACGGCGTCACGTTCGTCTGCGCGACGGCGATGACGCCGCGCGACTTCGGCCCGCCGACCTACGCGCCGCGTGAGCTGTTCGCGCGCCTCGCGCGCGAGGATCGAAGCGTCGCCTTCGTGTTCGGCGGCGAGCGCTTCGGGATGAGCAACGACGACGTCTACCGCTGCCACGCCGTCGTCAGCATCCCGACCCATCCCGACTATGGCTCGCTCAACCTCGCGCAAGCGGTGCAGCTGATCGCGTACGACTGGCGCCAGGCGCTGGGCGGTTTCGAGGTCGCGTCGCGCACCACCGATGCCGCGCTCGCCGACGCCGCGTCGGTGCAGGGCCTCGTCGATCACTGGCAGCGCGCGCTGGCCGGGATCGGGTACCTCGACCCCGCCGCGCCGAAGAAGCTGATGCCGCGTCTGACGCAGCTCTTCAACCGCGCGCAGCTCACGACCGAAGAGGTCGACATCCTGCGCGGCGTCGCGAGGGCGATGCAAAGCAAGGAATAGGCACGGGCCATACACTGCCGCGATGTTCGCCCGCCTGCGAGAAGACATCGCCTGCATCCTCGAGCGCGACCCCGCGGCGCGCTCGGCCTTCGAGGTGCTGACCTGCTACCCGGGGCTGCACGCCCTCGTCCTGCACCGGCCCGCGCACTGGTGCTGGCGGCAAGGCTGGCACTGGGTCGCGCGCTTCATCTCGCAGCTCTCGCGCTTCTTCACCGGCATCGAGATCCATCCCGGCGCCGTGATCGGCCGGCGCGTCTTCATCGATCACGGCATGGGCGTCGTGGTCGGCGAGACGGCCGAGATCGGCGACGAGTGCACGATCTACCAGGGCGTGACGCTCGGCGGCACGTCGCTCGCGAAGGGCGCCAAGCGCCACCCGACCTTGGGCCGCGGCGTGATCGTCGGCGCCAACTCGCAGGTGCTCGGCGGGTTCACGGTCGGCGACGGCGCACGCGTGGGGTCGAGCGCGGTCGTGCTGAAGCCGGTCCCGCCCGGCGCGACGGCAGTCGGCAACCCGGCGCGCGTCCTGCTGGCCGAGACCGACGCGCAGCGCGAAGCGGTGGCCGCCAAGATGGGCTTCTCGGCGTACGGCGTGACGCAGGGGGACGACCCGCTGTCGCAGGCGCTCGGCGGGCTGATCGACAACGCGTCGCTGCAGGAGCACCAGATCGCGCTCCTGTGGCAGGCGATCGAGAAGCTCGCGCGGGGGCGCGGGGCGAACGGCGATTGCGTGCCGGCCGACGCGCAGACCACCGAGCACTTCGACGCGGCGCGACTCAACCAGCTCGTCAAATGAACGCCGAACAGATCCAGTCCATGCTCGAACCGTTGCTGCCGGGGTTGATCGGCATCGTGCTGACCGAGGTCACGCCCGATCGCGTGCTCGCGTCGATGCACGTGCGGCCAGAGGTGTGTACGACCGGCGGCGTGCTGCACGGCGGCGCGTTGATGGCGTTCGCCGACACCCTGGGCGCGGTCGGCACGTTCGCGAACCTGCCCCAGGGCGCGCGCACGACGACGATCGAATCGAGCACCAAGTTCCTGCGCGCGGCGCCGGCCGGCTCGACCGTTCGCGGCGAGTGCACCGCGTTCCACAAGGGCCGCACGACGATGGTGTGGCAGACGCTCGTCCGCAGCGAGGAAGGCAAGCTGTGCGGCGTCGTGACGCAGACGCAGCTCGTGATCGCCGGAACGTGACAGCAGCCGGCTATTTCACCGATTCGGTGAACTAGCGCGGCGCCCTCAGCGCCGACTTGGGCCGGAACGCCTTGCATACCGCGTCGTCGGTCTCGAAGTAGGGCCCGCCGATCAGGTCGATGCAGTACGGCACCGCCGCGAAGATGCCGTGCACGCCGTGCTGCGGCAAGCCCTCGAGCGTTTCGGCGATCGACTTCGGTTGCCCGGGCAGGTTGACGATCAACGTCCTGCCGCGGATCACGGCGACCTGGCGCGACAGGATCGCCGTCGCGACGAAGCGCAGGCCGATCTGGCGCATCTGCTCGCCGAAGCCGGGCATCACCTTGGTCGCGACGGCGAGCGTCGCCTCGGGGGTGACGTCGCGCGGCGCCGGTCCGGTGCCGCCGGTGGTGAGCACGAGGTCGCAGCGCGCGCGGTCGGCGAGTTCGACCAGCGCGGCGGCGATCGTCGCCTCGTCGTCGGCGATGAGGCGCGTCTCGTAGTCGATCGGGTTCTTCACCGCGCGCGCCAGCCATTCCTTCAGCGATGGAATGCCCTTGTCTTCGTAGACGCCGGCCGAGGCGCGGTCGCTCACCGACACGAGGCCGATGCGCACGCGGTCGAGATCGTTCGTCGTCATGGTGTCGTTTCCTCGTGGATGGTTCGACGCGGCTCGTGGCGCGCGCGTCGGGTGCCCGGCGATCACGGCGCGGATCGGTTCGGGATCGGCGCTGCGCATCAGCTTGCCGATGTACTGCACCTGGCGGCGGCGCGCCTCGCGCGAGCGCGTGCGGTTGAGTTCCCCGACCGCGTCGCGCAGCGGTTCGGGAATCGGCAGCGCGACAAGCCGTTCGTGCGGCAGGCCGGCGAGCGCCTCGCCGAGCTGTTGCAGCGCCTGCATCTCCTTCTTCAGCCGCGTCTTGCTCGGGCGCTCGTCGGTCATCGGGTCAGTATGATCCCACGATGTCAACCCACCCTGGAGACTCCGGCTTCGCGTACTCGCGTCCGCAGTTCGAGCAGATCGTCGAGGATGCGCTGGCCTGCGCGCGCGGGCTCGGAGCGAGCGACGCGGCGGCCGAAGTCTCCGAGGGCGCCGGGCTGTCGATCTCGGTGCGCAAAGGCGCGGTCGAGAACGTCGAGCGCAACCGCGACAAGTCGATGAGCGTGACCGTGTATCTGGGCCAGCGGCGCGGCAACGCGAGCAGCTCCGACTTCGCGCGCGGCGCGCTCGAACAGACGGTGCGCGCGGCCTACGACATCGCGCGCTTCACCGCCGAGGACCCGGCCGCGGGCCTGCCCGACGCCGAGGATCTCGCAACCGGGGACGCGCTGGCGCAAGACCTCGACCTGTTCCACCCATGGCGCATCGACGCCGCGGGTGCGATCGAGCTGGCCAAGCGCTGCGAAGGCGCGGCGTTCGCCACCGATGCGGGCATCACCAACTCGGAAGGCGCCGGCGTGTCGGCGCAGCAATCGCACTTCGTGGCCGGCAACACGCGCGGTTTTCGCGGCGGGTACGCGAGTTCGCGGCACTCGCTGTCGGTGGCGCCGATCGCGGGCAGCGGCGCCCAGATGCAGCGCGACGCCTGGTACAGCTCGATGCGCGATTGGCGCGACCTGGCCGAGCCCGAGGCGGTGGGCCGCTACGCGGCCGAGCGCGCGCTGTCGAGGCAGGGCGCGCGCAAGATCGCGACCTGCGAGGTGCCGGTGCTGTTCGAATCGACCCTCGCCGCGGGTCTGCTCGGCGCGTACGTGCAGGCGACGAGCGGCAGCGCGCTGTATCGCAAGTCGTCGTTCCTCGTCGGCAGTCTCGGCACGCGCGTATTCGGCGACCACATCGACCTGCGCGAAGACCCGCACCTCGTCAAGGGCAAGGGCAGCGCGCCGTTCGACGACGAAGGCGTGCGCACGCGCGCGCGCGACGTCGTGCGCGGCGGCGTCGTCGAGGGCTACTTCCTCTCCAGCTACTCGGCGCGCAAGCTCGGGTTGCGCACGACCGGGCACGCCGGCGGCTCGCAGAACCTGGTGCTGACGAGCCGCCGCACGCAACCGGCCGACAGCCTGGACGCGATGCTCGCCAAGCTCGACCGCGGCCTGTTCGTGATCGAGCTGATGGGGCAGGGCGTCAACTACGTCACCGGAGACTACTCGCGCGGCGCCGCCGGTTTCTGGGTCGAGGGCGGGCGCATCGTGCATCCGGTGCACGAGGTCACGATCGCGGGCAACCTGCGCGACATGCTGCGCCAGATCGTCGCAATCGGTGCCGACGCGTACACCCTGGGCAGCAAGACGACCGGCTCGATGCTCGTCGAGCGGATGAAGATCGCGGGGTTGTAGCAGTCCCCCACGGGGCATACCTGTCTATCTCAATACGATCAGACTCTCTTCGGTATCCGCCTCGAACCGCGAAATGCGCGACCGATGCTTCCCAAGCAAATGAGTCGATTCAGGATAGCCCAGTGCGAGCGAGCTGACGAGTCGGAAGCTGAGGTTCTCATCGAGCAAGAGCTTCATGCGATCATCGACGCGGCCAGCCTGCGCTCGCGGGCAGCCGCGAACGCGATAGCCGCACGGAGATGCTCGGCCGTCAGCGCCGGAAAGCTGTCGAGCAGTTCATCCTCGGACATGCCCCCCGCCATGTATTCGAGCACGTCATAGACCGTGATGCGCGTGCCCTTGAAGCAAGGCTTGCCGCTGCGAACACCGGGGCGGATCTCGATGTAGTCCTCGAATGCCATAGTGGATCTCCGGAATGGTATGGCCAGCATCGATGCTGAGGCAGTGCCGCGTGACGTGTCAAGGGACTGCGAGTCCATGCCTGCGATCACGCGTGACCGCAATAGGCAGGCGAACAGAAGCACGTCCAGGTTGCGCTGAGTCGACGTTGACGATGCGCACCGGCCTGCTCTCGGGGCGTACGGATTCGCGCCGTTGGCGTGGGCTGCGCGCTCGTGAGCGTCGTCGCGTCGGCGGCGTTGCCGCTCACGAGAGCCACGCGCAGGTCGGTGGGAGCTTGTGCCTCCGCGCAGAAGGTCGTCAGCGACAGCGCCGCGACGAATGCGCGGCACATCTGCAGCAATACGGATCTCTCGAGCCCATCGCGTTCCCCACAGACCGGTTGCGGCATGTTCGCTGCAAGAGCAGTGAACTGGAAGATGCTCCTTCCTTCACCTCCGCTGCACGGTAGTCGATCGGAGGCGGAGTCACCGGCAGTCGCTGCTCGCCGAGCGGGTAAACCCGCGTCGATGATCGGGCACCCACTTTTAGAATCCCGGTCATTCTTGCACCCACCTCGGGAGTCCTCATGCAGCGTCGCTCGTTCGTTCGTCGGGCCGGTCTGGCCGGCATCCTCGCCACCGGTATCGCGCCGGCAGTTCACGCCCAGACGTCGATCCGCTGGCGCCTCGCGTCGAGCTTCCCGAAGTCGCTCGACACGCTGTTCGGCGCGGCCGAGGATTTTTCCAAGCAGGTCAAGGACATGTCGGGCGGCAAGTTCGAGATTTCGGTGCACGCCGGCGGCGAATTGATGCCCGCGTTCGGTGTCGTCGACGGCGTGCAGGCGGCGACGGTCGAAATCGCCCACACCGCGCCGTACTACTTCTTCGGCAAGGACCCGACCTTCTCGCTCGACTGCGCGATCCCGTTCGGCCTCAACTCGCGCCAGATGACGGCGTGGATGTACGACGGCAACGGCATGAAGCTGATGCGCGAGTTCTACAACGCGTACAACATCATCAACCTGCCGGGCGGGAATACCGGCGCGCAGTGGGGCGGCTGGTACCGCAAGGAGATCAAGTCGGTCGCCGACATCAAGGGCCTCAAGATGCGCATCGGCGGCTTCGCCGGCAAGGTGCTCGAGCGCATCGGCGGCGTGCCGCAGAACATCCCCGGCGGCGAGATCTACCAGGCGCTCGAGAAGGGCACGATCGACGCCACCGAATGGGTCGGCCCCTACGACGACCAGAAGCTCGGCTTCAACAAGGTGGCGCAGAACTACTACTACCCCGGCTGGTGGGAAGGCGGGCCGCAGCTCTCGATCTACGTCAACAGCAAGGCTTGGGCGGGACTGTCGTCCGAGTACAAGGCGATCCTGGAGAACGCAGCGGCGCATTCGCACCTCGTCATGCAGGCGCGGTACGACGCGCGCAACCCGGCCGCGTTGAAGCAGTTGGTCGCTTCGGGCACGAAGCTATTCCGCTTCCCGAAGGACGTGATGGACGCGGCGTTCAAGGAGGCGATGGCGCTTTACTCCGAGCTGTCGGCGAGCAACCCGGCGTGGAAGAAGATCTACGAGGACTACGCGACGTTCCGGCGCGACCAGAACCTGGTGTTCCAGTTCGCCGAGGCCGGGTTCGACAACTACATGCAACAGCAGAAGCTGTAGGCAACGCGCGCGCAGGAGCGCACCCCGTTGAACGCCCTCGTGCTCGTCACGAGGGCGTTTCTACTTCCGCTGTTTGTCCAGTTCGATCGCGCGCCGAATCTCTTCCATCGGATCGATCGCCTGCCCGCCGCCGGCGGGCGGCTGCGCCTCGATCTTGAGGTTCGTCGTGTCCAGCGGCTTCTGCTTGCCGAGTCCGCCCGAGACCAGCTGCGGGAACGCGATGATCAGGCCGACCATGATCACCTGGATCACCACGTACGGCACCGCGCCCCAGTAGATCTGCCCGGTGGTGACCCTGGCGATCGGCCGCCGCGTGATGCGGTCGGTGTAGTCGTCGCCCGGCGCGACGCTGCGCAGGTAGAAGAGGGCGAAGCCGAACGGCGGGTGCATGAACGACGTCTGCATGTTGACCGCGAGCAGGATACCGAACCAGACCAGGTCGATGCCGAGCTTGTCGGCCACCGGCGCAAGGAGCGGCACGACGATGAACGCCAGCTCGAAGAAATCGAGGAAGAAGGCGAGCAGGAAGATCAGGATGTTGACGACGATCAGGAAGCCGACCTGCCCGCCCGGCAGGCCGCTCAGCAGGTGCTCGACCCAGCGCGGGCCGTCGACGGCCTGGAACGACAGGCTGAACACGGTGGCGCCGATCAGGATGAAGAGCACGAAGCACGACAGTTTCATCGTCGTGTCCATCGCCTGCTTCATCAGGTGCAGGCTCAGCCGGCGGCGCGACATCGCCATCACCAGCGCGCCGACCGCACCCATCGCGCCGCCTTCGGTCGGCGTGGCGATGCCGAGGAAGATCGTGCCGAGCACGAGGAAGATCAGCGCCAGCGGCGGGATCAGCACGAAGGTCACGCGCTCGGCCATGCGCGACAGCAGCTTCAGCTTGAGCAGCCGGTTCAGCACCGCCAGCGCGAACGCGACGCCGATCCCGACCATCATCGAGAGGACGATCGTCGCGTCGAGCGACGCGTCGGGCCCGCGCGAGCGGGCGTAGACGAGCGCCGCGCCGAGCGAGATCACGACCAGCACGCCGAGCGAGCGCAGCCCGGGCGTCCCGTCTTCCTCGCGGATGGTGCGCGCCTCGGGCGGCAGCGCCGGCGCCCAGCTTGGCCGCCACATCGTGACCACGAAGACGTACAGGCAATACAGCCCGGTCAGCACGAAGCCGGGAATGAACGCACCCTTGTAGAGATCGCCGACGCTGCGCCCGAGCTGGTCGGCCAGCACGATCAGCACCAGCGACGGCGGGATGATCTGCGCCAAGGTTCCCGACGCGGCGATCGAGCCCGACGCGACGCGCCGGTCGTAGCCGTAGCGCAGCATGATCGGCAGCGAGATCAGTCCCATCGAGATGACGGAGGCGGCGACCACGCCGGTGGTCGCGGCGAGCATCGCGCCGACCAGGATGACTGCGTAGCCGAGGCCGCCGCGGATCGGCCCGAACAGCTGGCCGATCGTGTCGAGCAGGTCCTCGGCCATGCCCGAGCGTTCGAGCACCAGCCCCATGAACGTGAAGAACGGCACCGCGAGCAGGGTGTCGTTGGCCATGATGCCGATGATGCGCAGCGGCAGCGCCTGCATCAGCGAGGCCGGCAGGAGCCCCAGCTCGATGCCGACGAAGCCGAAGAACAATCCGCACGCCGCGAGCGAGAAGGCGACCGGCAGGCCGAGCAGCAGGAACACGAACAGCCCGACGAACATGATCGGCGCCATGTTGGCCGACACCCACGCGATCACTTCCGCGCTCCCGGGCCCTGGTGCGCGACGATCTCCTCGGCCAGTTCCTCCTCGGCCGACTTGCCGTGCACCCGCTTGACGGTCGGGTCGCCGATCAGCCCCTGGAGGAACGCGACGCGCTTGATCAGCTCGGAGACGCCCTGCAATCCGAGCAGCGCGAAGCCGACGGGCACGATTGCGAACACCGGCCAGCGGATCAGCCCGCCCGCGTTCTGCGACATCTCACCCGACACGTAGGCGCGCGCGAGGATCGGCCACATCAGGTCGATCACGATGACCACGAACGGCAACAGGAAGAACACGATGCCGAAGATCTCGACGCCGACCTGCGTGCGCTTCGAGAAGCGCCCGAGGATCACGTCGATCTTGACGTGCTCCTGGCGCAGCAGGGTATAGCCCGCCGCGACCAGGAACACGGCGGCGAACAGATACCACTGGATCTCGAGCCAGGCGTTCGAGCTGGTGTCGAGCAGCTTGCGGATGATCGCGTTGCCGGCGCTGATCAACACCGCCGCGAGCACCAGCCAAGCGAGCCAGTGACCGACGAACTCGTTCAGCCTGTCGATCAGGCGCGACAGTCGCAGCAGTGCGGTCACGCAGTCCCCTCCGTCGAGATGCGGGCACGCACCGCGCGGCGCCCGGACTGGGCCCGGATTCTAGGGATACGACGGCGTCAACGGAGCCTGCTTTACCCTGATGTCGCGGCGCGGTACAGCTTGCCCGAGCGCGCGCCGCTGCGGCAGAACGCGAGGATCGGTCGCGGCATCGTGTTCAGGAGCGCGCCGAAGCGGGCGATTTCGTCGGCCGTCTGCAGCGCCGAATCGACCGGCAGGAACGCGTAGTCGAGCCCGGCCGCGCGCGCGGCGGCCTCGACCGACGCATTCGTCGGCTGGTCGGGGCCGCCCTCGAAGTCGGGCCGGTTGTTGATCACGCTGCGGAAGCCGGCGCGGGCCACTTCAGCCATCGCCGCGGCATCGAGCTGCCCGGCCACGCAGACATCTGGCGCCACTTGCATGACTTGCATCGTCGTCCTTCTCGGCTCCTAGCGCGTGAGCGCCGCCTTCACCGCCGCCGACACCGCCGCCATGTCGGCCTTGCCGGCAAGGCGCGACTTGGCGGCCCCCATCACCTTGCCCATGTCGCCGGGCCCGGTCGCTCCGAGCTCGGCGACGATCGCCTTGACCTCGGCATCGACCTCGGTCGCCGACAGCCGCTTGGGCAGATACGCTTCGAGCACGGTCACCTCGGCGCTTTCCTTCGCCACCAGGTCGTCGCGGGTGGCCTTCTCGAACGCGGCGATCGAATCCTTGCGCTGCTTGATCAGCTTGTCGACGATCGAGGTCACCGCCGCGTCGTCGAGCGCGATGCGCTCATCGACCTCGCGCTGCTTGATCGCCGCCTGCAGCATGCGGATCGCCGACAGCCGCGGTGCGTCCTTGGCGCGCATCGCGGCCTTCATGTCTTCGGTGATGCGGTCTCTCAGGCTCATATCGGCAACCGGGCAAAACGACAGAGCCCGCGTCGGCGGGCTCTGCGTCGAGTTGACCGGCGCGAAGCGTCCGGTCGAACGAGACGAGTGATTGCGGCGCGCCAGCGTCCGCAATCACCGCTAATAGAGCTTCTTCGGCAACTGCATGCTGCGCACGCGCTTGAAATGCCGCTTCACGGCGGCGGCCTTCTTGCGCTTGCGCTCGGCGGTCGGCTTTTCGTAGAACTCGCGTGCTCGCAGTTCGGTCAGCAGGCCCAGCTTCTCGATCGTGCGCTTGAAGCGGCGCAGGGCCACGTCGAACGGCTCGTTTTCCTTCACGCGAATGGTCGTCATCGGCAATGTGGCAACGCAGAAAGGCGGCCATTCTAGCGGGATCGCCAGGATGCGGCAAAGACATGCTGCGATCGATCGCCGGCGCGGCAGCGAGGCGCCCGCACGCCGCACGGCCGCGGCAAGCGCGGGTCGGCAGCCGAGCGGTACGAGACGTTCAATCAGGGTTTGCGTGAGCTTCTCTTCGCGCCGCGGTTCGACGAAGGTGGCGATCCCGCCACCATCGCTGGGAACCGCCATGAAGCTCGCCCCCGTGCTGCCCGACGACGCCGAACGTGTCGCCGACCTGAAAGCGCTGAACATCCTGGACACCCCGCGCGAGCCGCGCTTCGATCGCCTCACCGAACTGGCGGCCGACGTGTTCGAGGTGCCGATGGCGTTCGTGAACCTGGTCGATGCCGACCGGCAGTGGTTCAAATCGACCTGCGGCCTCTCGGGTGTCGATACGACGCCGCGCGACGTGGGCTTCTGCTCGCACGCGATCCATGAGCCCGAGGCGATGGTCGTGCCCGACGCCAGCAAGGACGCGCGCTTTGCCGACAACCCGTTTGTAGCCGGCGACTTCCACCTGCGCTTCTACGCCGGCGTGCCGATCCGCGGCCACAAGGGCAAGGCCATCGGAACCTTGTGCCTGGTCGATACCAAGCCGCGCGAGTTGTCGGCCCGACAGTTGGGGCAGCTGAAGAAGATGGCGGCGATCGTCGAGGCCGAAGCCCGCCGCTGATTCCTCCCTCTCCCCTGCGGGAAGAGGGTTGGGGTGAGGGGCTGCCCGAGGTGCTCTCAGGCAACACCCTGCGACTGAAGCTGCGTCCCCTCTTCGCCCTGCGGCAGAGCTTCAGGCCGGGCGCCGGTCGCATCGGGCAGCGAGAAGGTGAACGTCGTGCCTTTGCCGAGCTCGCTCGAAAGCCCGATCGTGCCGCCGTGCAGTTCGACGAAGCGCCTGGCGAGCGCGAGGCCGAGTCCGGTGCCTTCGTGCTTGCGCGCGATGTCGGTGCCGACCTGGCGGAATTCCTCGAACACCGCAGCCTGATCCTCTGGCGCGATGCCGACGCCCGTGTCGGCCACCCAGATCTCGACGCCACTGTCGATGCGGC
>Ga0187893_10003494_pt1 | contig 31756 bp, 30 predicted proteins | sample MA1701074metaG_FD_139574 | JGI IMG/M metagenome (GOLD analysis project Ga0187893, IMG submission 139574) | White microbial mat communities from a basaltic lava cave in the Kipuka Kanohina Cave System on the Island of Hawaii, USA - MA170107-4 metaG ...
CTGTACCCACCCGCGTTTGCCATCGGGCGCTGCGCGCTGACGGAGGTTTCCATCGGCAATGTGGTCGTGCCGAAGGGGGCCACCGTCGTCGTCAGTCCCTACATCACCCACCGTAACGGGCTGTTGTTCCCGGTGCCGCTGCGATTTGAGCCGGAGCGCTGGATAAGGGAGGGGCGGGCGGCGGCCCCGGAGTTTTCCTATTTCCCCTTCGGGGGTGGAGCACGGCGCTGTATCGCGGAGCCGTTCGCGTGGATGGAAGGCACTCTGCTGATCGCCACGATTGCCCAGCGCTTGCGGCTCCGGTTGGTTCCCGGCCATCCTGTCGAGCCACGGGGATTGCTCATCCTGCGGCCGAAATTCGGAATGCGGATGCACGTCCAGCGCCGGAGTTCGGATCCCTGCTTGGCCGGCAGGGCGCGAGACTCCGAGCAGCGGCGGGCCGGCCCAGGATGAGTCGGACGCGGAGGATGCTATGACGGACGCCGATCAGGATGTCTTCGATGTTGCGGTGATCGGAGCGGGTCCGATGGGGAGCTTTGCGGCTGAACGGATGGCCCGCGCCGGTCTCCGGGTCGGCCTCTTCGAAAAGGACGCCCGACCCGGCGATTCCACCGTGTGCGCCGGCGGCATGCATCATCAACTCGTGCAATTTCTGAACTTGCCCGCGAGTCTGATCGAAAAAACCCTGCCCATCTTTCGAGTGGAGATCAATGGCCGGCGTACCGAATGGCGCTTTGACACTCCGACCTACCAGACCATAGAACGGCGCAACCTTGATCGGTACCTGGCCGACCGTGCCGTCGAGGAAGGGGCCACGCTCGTGACCCAGGCTCGGGTCACGAGCGTGGCGCCGGCCGACGGCACGCTCGTCTATGAGCTGGGTCCGGAGCGGTCTCGGCAGCGGGCAACGGCCCGGGTGTTCGTGTTCGCGGATGGCCCAAACTCGCTCGCCCATCGCCTTCTGGCCGACTCCGCCGGCAAGCCGCGCGGTCCTGTCTACGTGGGTCTTGAGTATGACCTGGAAGCGACGTCCAACCAGTTCGAGGCGCTCGAGATCATTCCCGATCCAAAGACGCTCCCCTTCGGATACACATGGGTCTTTCCCAAGCGGCACTCTCTGAATGTGGGCCTGGCGCGCCTGAGCACCGTGGACGGGCCGCCGTTGGAAGGTCTGTTGGATCGATTTCTGGACGCCCGTCCGGACTTGCGCGGTCGGGCAATTCTGACGCGGAAAGGAGGGGTGATTCCGACGACGTTGGGGCCGGTGCTACAGAAGGACAATTGCCTGGTGATCGGGGATGCGGCGGGAATGATCAACCCACTGACCGGCGGAGGCTACGTCTGCGGGTTCGTGAGCGCAACCCTCGCCGCGGAGGCGTGCATCGAGGCGTTCGCCGGCGGAAGGTTTGACGTCACGAAACTGCGCTCCTACTCGCGCCGGCTCCGGCGCACCAAGCATTACCTCACGATCAAAGTATTCGGCGTCATCCTGAGCCGGATGGCATCCCTTCATCGGGTATTCAGGACGCCGCTCTACCTGCCCTTCCTCACGCTCTACTTTCGTACGGTGCACGTGAGCATGCGGTTCCTGCGCGTGATCTGAGGAGGGACTCCCTCCTCATTTAGGGAGCTTGGGGACCGTAACCTTGAGCGGTTCGCCGCTCAGCGCCTTGAGAAAGGCCAGCAGGTCCGCCTTTTCCTCCGCGGTCAGGGTGAGCGGCTTGATCTGGGGTGCCAGACCGGCGTTCACTCCGCCGCCCTTGTCGAGGAAATCGATCACTTCTTCGAGGGTCTTGAACGCGCCATCGTGCATGTAGGGCGCGGTCTCGGTGATGCTCCGCAGCGTGGGCGTCCGGAAGGCACCCCTGTCTCTCTCCAGGTGCGTCACGTTGTAGCGGCCCGGATCCTCCTTGAGGGGACCCACCTGAGGCACCCCCAGGTTATAGAACTGATCGTCCGTAAAGTTGGGGCCGTTATGGCACAGGATGCAACGGGCCTTCGATCTGAACAGCGCCATGCCGCGCACCGCCGAGTCGGTCATCGCCTGCTTCTCGCCCAGCACATACTTGTCGAAGGCCGAATTGGTCGAAATCACCGTCCGCTCGTAGGCCGCGATGGCCTCGGCGATGCCCTGGAGGTTCACGTCCGCGCCGAACACGGCCCGGAACTGCTGCCGGTACCCCTGGATCTTGGCGAGCTTCTTCACCACGTTCTCGTGGGTCTCGCCCATCTCGATCGGATTCTGGATCGGCGCGATCGCCTGCTCTTCCAGCGAGTCGGCCCGGCCATCCCAGAATTGGGTATCGTTGAAGGCGCTGTTGAACACGGTGGGGGCTTGGCGGCCGCCGACGCCACCACCCACACCGATCGAGGTCTGGCGGGGATCCGCAAAGCCGGTGAACGGATTATGGCAAAACGCGCAGGAGACCTGGCCGTTCTTGGACAGGCGGCCGTCGAAGTACAGTTGCTTCCCCAATTCGACCTTGGCCCGATAGTTCAGGTTGGTGCTCGGGATCGGCACCACGGTGGGCAAGGGGCCGATATCCGGTACTCCCATGCCGTCCAGAATGACAAAGCCGGGAAACGGTTGCGGGAGCCCCGGGTACTCCGCCGAGAGGAAGCCGACGAAGACCGTCAGGCACACGAACAGCGTGCTCCCGATGATGATCGAACCGAGCCGTCGACGCTGGGTGCTGCCCCTCCAAGTCATCATGTTGCAGTCTCCTCCGGGAGGAATGGGTGATCGGCCGGTGCATGATACCGGCAGGCCGCATAGGTGTTCAAGGAGAGGATCCCCGACGGGATCAAGCGAGGAGCACAGCTCGAAGAGAGGAAAGGGGCGATGGATCGGTCATGCGGCATCCTCTCGGTGTGGACGCGGGGCGTTGCGCACGTGCTGAGGGACGGGCTTGAGGTCCCAGACGAGACCCAGCCAGGACAGGAACACCAGCCCATAGTAGGTCAGGTCGATTTCCCACCAATAGAAGCCCTGTCGCGTCGAGGCTGGATAATGATGGTGATTGTTGTGCCAGCCTTCGCCCAATGTGATCAGGGCCAACCAGAAGTTGTTGCGGCTGTCATCCCGGGTATCATACCGCTGGCTGCCAAACCGGTGGGCCATGGAGTTGATGGTACAGGTGCCGTGGATCAACGCCGCCGTGGACACGAAAAATCCCCAGATCAACATCTGCATCCCGTTGGTTTCGAGCCCGGGTGCGAATCGCTCCAAGGCCGCTCCGAAATAGTAGAGACCCACGGCCAGGAGGATGGGGGCTACGGTGTCGAAGCGATCCAGAAACCGAAGCTCCGGGAACCTGGCGAAGTCTTGGATGAACTTTAGATTCGGGGCGAAGTAGCGCCGCGAGGTGAACCAGCCGATGTGGGCCCACAGGAATCCGAGCCGGGCCGGGGAATGGATGTCTTCCTCCTGATCGGAGACCTTGTGGTGGTGACGGTGATGTCCGGCCCACCACAGCGGTCCGCGCTGCGCGGAGGAGGCCGTGATAAAGGCAAACAGGAATTGAACCCAGCGCGAGGTCCTGAATGAGCGGTGAGCGAAATACCGGTGGTACCATCCGGTGATGCCGAACATGCGGACCACGTAGAGGACGACTGCCGCCGCCACCGCAATCCAGCTCCAGCCGACCCAGAACAGGCCCACACACATGAGGTGGACGGCCACAAGTGGGATGCAGCGGAGCCAATCGATTCGCGGCGGGCCGCTCTCCCGGAGTTCGTGAAGGCCGGCCCAGGAATCAAACCACCGCAGGAAGGACAGGAACAGGGTACGCCACGGGGACAGGGGCATGCTACTCTGCATCGTCACCTCACCTCAAGGAACGTTGACGGCATGAGCCTCATACGGGCGAAAAGAGAAGGCGCCCGGCACGACTGTCTCTAGGAACCGGCGGTAGGACGAAGTGGATGATACTCAAATACGCTCGAATGATCAATCCGCTCGTAGGCCACGATGGCCTCGGCGATGCCCTGGAGGTTCACGTCTGTACCGAACACGGCGCGGAACTGCTGCCGGTATCCCTGGATACTCCGCCGAAAGGACGGCGGCGAAGACCGTCAGGCCCCCATCAGCGCGACCACGACAGTGGTCGCGCTGATCCATGTCCGCCGGCTCATGCCTCTCCGATTCATCACTTCGTAACGCCTGCGCCTACATGCCTCCGCGCTTCTGGAAGTATTCGTCGTACCGCTGGACAAAGTCTTTTTGCGCGAGCGGGACGTGGCAAGCCCGACACTTGTTGAAATCGTCCGGCATCAATTTTCCATCAGGCCCGGCCACCGAGTAGATCCAGTTACCCGTCTTGACGTTGTCGGGGACATCCTGGCCCCAGCCCTCGCCCCTTCCCATAATGAAAGCCTTGGAGAGTCCTGCCTTCACGAGCTTGCCATCAGCGCCTTTGGCAAGGGTCCCATCCGGATTTTCCTTCGCCTTGTAGATTTCCATGACCATGATGGTTCCATTCGGGAACGACTCGCCGGTCTTCGCCCGGGCGCCGGTCCGATTGATGTAGATATCACGGACCTGCTTGTTTTGTTCCTTGTCGATGTCCGTCAGGAATTTGGGCCAGGTCTTGTAGTCGGCGGGAAGGGCCAGCTCGCCGTCCTTCGGCTTGGCCATGGGGGATGTTGCCATGGGGGTGTCGGTTGGGGAATCGCTCATCGCCGAGCAACCCCAGATAGCCAGGGGCAGCAGAATCAACGCCAATCGTACGCTCATCATGTGACTTCGCATGGGGCCTCCTTGTGGGTTGAGAACGGACACGAGTGCAGGGCGAAATCGCCCCCGGATCGACGTAGTCCTCATGATATACGATCGGTTCTGCTGATCGGATGTATGAAATCCGGCATGACCAACCACAACTGGGTCATGGCAGCTTCGCTGTCAGTTGTTCTTTTTGGCCGTTCCGGAGGACGAGGATGGAAATCTTCCCGCCGGGCTTGAGGCTGGTCAGGCGCTCGCGGATCACCGTGTAGCTGGAGCCATCGGGGATGATGGGGACACCTTGCACTTCGAGGATGATATCGCCGCCGACGACCATCGGCTCTCCTTCGATCACGGCCGTCAGGGTGCCGGGCCGCAATCCGAGGTCCGAGGCGGGCGAATGCGAGGCCACCCGCTGCACGAGCAAGCCCGCCGGCTGGGGAACGTTGAACACCTTGGCCATCTCGCCGGACAGCATGAAGCCTTCAACCCCGCTCCAGAAGGGATTCCGTTCAAGCAACAGCTTCCGGGCGAGGTTCGCCGTCACGACGAAGCCCAGGCCCTCGAAGCCGCCTGATTTGGAAACGATGTGGCTGACGATGCCGATGACCTCCCCGTGCATGTTGAACATCGGGCCTCCGGAGTTGCCTTCGTTGATGGCGGCATCGGTTTGGAAGAACTCCGAGCGGGACAGGCCGTTGAAAAAGTTATTTGGATTCCGGCGGGCGCTGATGTAGCCCACGGTCAGGGTGTGGCTCATGCCGACCGGGGCCCCGATCACGAACACCTCATCCCCGACTTCCGCGAGATCGGAGTCCCCCAGCTTCGCCACCACGGCCGTGGTCGGTACGTGGAGGAGCTGCAGGAGCGCCACGTCTGCCGCAGGTTCCGACGTGATGACCCGCGCGGGGATGACCTCGCCGGTCGCAAATTCCACCTTCACCTCGTCCGCGGTCTGCACCACGTGCGCGGCCGTCATGACTTTACCCTCGGCCGATATCAGCACCCCGGAACCCAATCCGGGCAAGCTGGTCAGTTGTTTCTTCGGCCCGGCGACCACGTGCTCATGCGTGGTCTGGATGACGACGACGGAGGAATCGACCCGCTTAAAGACACTGCGTAGTGTCTGGGCCTCCGAGGAGGAGACCTCCGACAGGGCGCAGCCCAGGAGGGTGGCACCCAGCATGATCATCGAACGAACAGTCATCGAGCGCTCCGGCATGGACGCGATTCTAACAAAGCCCTCCGCCGCCAACAAGCCGGCGCCTTGTGCGGGAAGAGGGAGGCATCGTTGTCCTGCCGGTTGTACCGTGCATCGTCACAGGGTATGCTCGCGACGTTCATCCGCTCCAACCCTGTTTGGACGATAGGGAGTACCGGTTAGTACCCAATGGGACACGATCACCTTAGCATCGAGGTACCAGACGCGCAGGCGCAAGCGGCCGGGCCGGAATGGACTACCGTGGCCGCGCTGGTGATCATCCTGACGGTCGCCCTGCTGCTCCGCGTCTATCAGATCGGCGAGCAAGAACTCTGGTTCGACGAAGCCTTCTCCTTTCACGTGGCGACCCTTTCCAGCGGGCTGGGACAGGCCCTCCGGCTCGAGAATACCCCCCCGTTGTACTACCTCCTCCTGCGCGCCTGGATCCCGATCGCCGGCACCAGCGAAGCCGCCGTCCGCATGGTCTCGGCGATCTCCAGCACGCTCTTCGTCCTCGCCGTGTTTTGGGCGGGCATGGAATTCTTTAATAGGCGGGTGGCCCTGTGGAGCAGTCTCTTTGCCGCGATCGCGCCGGTCCAGATCTACTATGCGCAGGAGGCCAGGGCCTACGCCCTGGCTGCAGCAACCGTGCTGGCGGCCCATGTGCTCCTTTGGCGCGCGTTGCAGCGTCAGACGGTCCTCGCGTGGCTTGCCTTTTGCCTCGTGGCGTTGGCGGCACTCTACACCCACTATTTCACGCTGATCGCCCTGTTGCCCACCGCCGTGCTGGTGTGGGCGCATGCGGAGGGCTCCCGACGAAGGGAGGCCTGGCGGGCCTATGGGCTCGCGGTGCTTGCCTGTGCCCTGCTGTATCTGCCCTGGCTCATCTGGTGCTTCGTGTTGTACTCCCATCCCTACGATTTTGCCGGTTGGATGGAGGAGGCGTGGGCCTTTACGCCGCCCTCGTTGGCCATTCCCAAAAGCCTCGAAGTGCAGGGGCTGGGCAGCCAGGCAGGGGCCTTTCCGCCGTTTGCCAAGGTCTTCCGCGCGCTCCACTTCCCGCCGAGGCTTCGCGTCGTTGGCCTTGGCGCCCTGGCGATGTTGGGGATCTGCGCAGCCGTGCGGTGGGGCGACCGGGCCTTAGCCATTCCCCGCCTGAAGAGGCTGAAGGTGTGGCTGTGGACCCTGTTGTTATTCCCCTTGGCGGTCATGTGGATGCTCTCCTTCGTGAAGCCTTCCTATATCGTCGGCCGTCAGGACATCCTGGTGTCTCCCGCCTACGCATTGCTCGTCGGGTTCGCCTTGGCCAAGCTCCAGGCCGCCGGCAGAATCGGGTGGGTGCTAACACCGGTGGCGGTCCTGGCGCTCTTCATCCCCATCGGCGTCAAACTCGCGCTGTACTATCAGACCGCCTCAATCAAAGCCTCGCCGGGTGAGGCGCAGACGGCCGCGGCGCTCGACCAGTTCGTCAAGAACGGTGATGTGGTGGTGCTGAGCGGCATGCGCAGCTTGGAGGTGCTCTACTATCTTCATCGCAGAGGGTACCGGTGGGAAGCCGGTCAGTGCTCCGCTGCGGCGGGCAGTCGGCAATTCGGCTGCCGTCTGCTGCCCCTGACCTACGAACGGAGCCTCGGGTACGACCCGCGAGTGAACCAGCGTGTGTCAGATTCTGCTGGAGAGATTTCCCCGGGGCTTCTAGGAACGATGGATGGGCAGAATGGCTCGCTCTGGATGGTGCTCGACGCGGGGGCCTTTGCCCATAGCCGGACGCAGGAGCCTGAGTTCCTGAGCGTGCTCGCCGATGAACTCAGTCAACGGGGTTTCGCCCTGGCTGAGACCTCTATCGAGGGGGCTCCGGGCATTCTTCAGTTTCGGCGTCCGAGTAACTCAGGGCAGAGCGACCCCGAAAAGAAGAATGGGTTAGGGAAGGCTCCCTAACCCATTCTAATGACCATGATCGAACTGGTTGTTACGGTCGGCGGAGCAGCCGCCAAGCGGCCAGCCCGGCTAAGCCCGAGCCCAGGAGGAGCCAAGTGGCCGGCTCCGGTACGGCGCTAAGTGATGCAAAGGCCGGACTAGTGTCCAGGGCCAGCATGACGAACGCCAGCCCCAAGGCTGGTGTAATCAATTTCTTCATTTCGACCTCCTGAGGCGTTTGGGCGCCTCTGTGCACAGATGAAACGATCGCAGTCGCATCACAGCGGCTACGGACGGTTGTACCAGCGCCACGCGGCCAGCCCCGCTAGGCCGGAGCCCAGGAGCAGCCACGTGGCCGGCTCCGGTACGACCGGTACATCTGATGCAAAGGCCGGACTAGCGCCCAGGGCGCACATGACGAACGCCAGAGCCAAGACTGGTGCGATGAATGTCTTCATGACTTCCTCCTAATGCGTTGGGCAGCACAGGACCACACGGCCATCTACTCAATTCCCGTGCCATGGTCGGGCCCTACCTATGAATAGGGGAAGGTCCTTTTGGAAGGCGTTGATTTTCTTCTGTAGGTTCGGGCAAGAGCGAAGCGCTTCCTAGGTAATCGGTGCCAGGCCGCGCCTGTAATCTGTTAACTATTCCGACAGTTACCAGCGAGTGGCAAGCCGTGATTTACAAGACTCTCTCTTTGAATACAGCAGGATACGAGTCCCGCACACGCGTGGAGCGTAGTGTAAGGAGTTTCGCCGTAACACCCCTACGAGGTGAGTGGTTTTGGGAGACGTGGCTTATACCCACAGAGCCATTGCGGGCAACTATTGAACTGGGCAATATAGCCAGGAATGGAATACCTTTCGGAGATAGCTGCCTGGCAATCGTGGGTGCTCTTTCTGGGTCTTGGACTGTTCTTGGGATTGGAGCGCCGGCGGCCGTTCCGGGTCTCCGTGCAGGGCAAGCTTCTACACGCTGCGACAAACCTCACAATTGCCGGCGGCAATGCGGCGGTGGTGACGTTGCTGGTCGGCGGATTACTTCTGGCCTGGATCGACTGGACGAACAGGGAAGGCTGGGGGTTGCTCCAACAGATGGGGGTGGGTCCGACGGGCAACATCGTCGCTTCGGTGCTCCTGCTCGATCTCATTTTCTACGGCATGCACCGGGCGAATCATCGATTCTCCATCCTATGGCGCTTCCACCGGGCCCATCACAGCGATCTCGAGGTGGATGTGACGACCGCCCTGCGGTTTCACCTGGGCGAGGTCTTGATATCCACCGGAATCAAAGCGGCCATCATCCCTGTCATGGGGATTTCATGGATCGGATGGCTGGTGTATGAGATCGCGGCTCAGGCAGTTTCCCAGTTTCAACACATGAACGTCCCCCTGCCGGATCCCGTCGACAGTGAGATCCGTCGCCTGCTCGTCACTCCTGGGATGCACTGGATCCATCATTCCAGGCGGCGGCTCGATCACGATACGAATTTTGGGATTATCTTCTCGACGTGGGACCGCTGGCTCGGCACGTATCGCATGCAAGCGAGGCGGGAGGAGATCCAGGTCGGGCTGGATGAATACCCGTTGCCGGAGCGCGGCAACCTCTGGCAGTTTTTTAAGATCCCTTTCGGCGCAGGCTGCCGCCCAGGGGAGAAGTGAGGGCTTGTCAGGATTTGTACCACCGCCACGCAGCCAGGCCGGCCAAGCCAGACCCCAGCATCAACCAGGTTGCCGGCTCCGGTACTGCTGCCGGCTCGCTTGCGAGGGCTGGTCCGATACCAGAGGCCCAAAGGGCGAACCCAAGACCGAGGACAAAAACGATGAATCTTTGCATTGCTACCTCCAGATGGTTCGACGGGAACTTGCCGCGAGCTGAGATGCCTCAGGGGTTACGGTCGGCGGTACCAGCGCCACGCGGCCAACCCCGCTAAGCCCGACCCCAGCAGTAACCAGGTTGCCGGTTCCGGGACTATTCCTTGGGTGGTTGCAAAGGCCGGATTACTACCGGCCACCCAGATAGCGGCCCCCAGAGCCGTGACGGACGCAATGAACTTTTTCATACGTACCTCCGGATGCGTTGGGCAGTCGTGACGAGTAAGGTGGCAGATTCTAAGACTCAATTGCCGTGCCAGTTCCCAGCGCGACGCGCAACAGCCAACATTGTTCTTGTAATGCCTTGATTGTCTTGAGTAACTTCGCCGGGCAGCGAGACTCTTTCCGCCCATGCCAGGTCGGGTCTCTACGGTGTTCTGTTAAGAGATCCGACAGGGGCCCCGTTGGAGTCTTGGGGTCATTCAACCGATTTGTCACTGAACTACAATACGTTGCGAGTTTCCCACGTTGCCGTAGACAGGTGTAAGGTATTCCGACACACTCGAATCGGGTAGCACAAGCAAGAATTCATGGAATTCACGTCGGAAATGACTTCATGGCTCTTGTTGCTGCCCTATGTGGCGCTGGTGCTGCTTCTCGGCCTGGAGTGCTGGATCCCGTTTCGGAGTACCACGCAGACTAAGTTTCCCCGCGTTGCGACCAACCTGACGATTGCCGGCAGTAACGCAGTGATCGTGAATTTACTCTTTGGTGGACTGCTCCTGGCCTGGGCCCAGCGAGCGCCGAGTGAAGGATGGGGGATGCTTTCCTACATGGGCTTGGGTCTGACCGGCAATATTGTCGCTTCAGTGCTCCTGCTTGATCTCGTCTCTTACGGAATCCATCGCCTGTATCATCGAGTCCCGCTCCTCTGGCGCCTTCACCGGGCCCATCACAGTGATCTGGATATAGACGCGACGACCTCGCTACGGTTTCATCTGGGCGAGTCGGTGATCTCCGTAGGCGTCAAGGCGGGGAGTGTCGCCGTCCTTGGGGTTCCGTGGCTCGGACTGGTTGTGTATGAGATGGCGTTTCAAATTGTGGGATTGTATAGCCACGCCAACGTTTGCCTGCCGGATTCCGCCGAGAGACGAATCCGTACGGTCATCATCAGTCCGCAGATGCATTGGATCCATCATTCGCGGCTCCGTGTCGATCACAACGCAAATTTTGGGGCGATCTTCTCTGGGTGGGACCGCGTGATGGGCACGTATCGCGTCGAGACAAGACGAGAGGACATCCCAGTCGGCTTGGATGAGTATCCGTTGGCGGAACACACGACTCTCGTGCCCTTCCTCCAAATGCCCTTTGGCGCCGCCTGTCGCCCGGGACCCCATGGCATGTAACGGCTTCGAGTCATCGCCTGCCCGGAAATCTATCGCACCATGCCACCCACAATCCTGTTGAGCTGCGAGTCCATCAGCAAGAGCTACGGCGTGAAGCCGTTGTTCTCGGAGTTATCGCTCTCGCTGTTCGAAGGCGACCACGTGGGCCTGGTCGGACCCAACGGATCCGGCAAGTCCACCCTGCTCAAAATCCTTGCGGGCCTCGAGGAGCCGGATCGCGGCACCCGCTCGATGCGCCGCCATCTCCGGGTGGGGTACGTGCCGCAGGAACCGTCGTTTGCCGACGATCAGACGGTCGAGAAGATCCTCACGCAGGTTCTCATCGCCGAGGGGCTCGATCCGCACGAGCATACGGGTCGCGTCGCGAAAGCCCTCAGCCTCGGCGAATTTTCCTCGAGTAATCAGGCGGCCGCCACCCTCTCCGGCGGCTGGAAGAAACGGCTCGCAATCGCCCGGTCGCTGATGCTGGAACCGGATATCCTGCTGATGGATGAACCGACGAACCATCTGGACGTCGAAGGCATCCTCTGGTTGGAAGAACTGCTCAAAGCAGAGTCTCGCGCCTTTCTCGTCGTCAGCCACGACCGTCGTTTTCTGGAGTCGGTCGCTTCGCGCATGCTGGAGCTCAACCGGCGCTATCCCACCGGCATGTTTGAGGCGAAGGGACGGTACAGCGACTTCCTGGAACAGCGTGACCTGGCGCTCCAGGCGCAGGCCGACTATCAGGCCTCCTTGGCGAATCGCGTCCGGCGGGAAGTGGAATGGCTGCGGCGCGGTCCGAAAGCCCGTACGACCAAGGCAAAGGCCCGCGTGGATGCGGCAGGGGAACTCATCGAGGAGTTGCAAACCATCGAGGCGCGGCGGGAACAGACCACGGCGGGGATCGATTTCCTTTCCTCGGGACGCAAGTCCAAACGCTTGCTGGTCGCAGAGGGGCTCGCCAAAGCACTCGGTGGCAATCCGATCGTGAAAGGACTCGACCTGCTGCTGACCCCAGGGCAACGGCTCGGCTTGCTGGGACCCAATGGCAGCGGGAAGACGACGCTCTTGCGCCTCTTGGCCGGCACGCTGGACCCGGATGCGGGCACGATCGTGCGGGCGGAGGGCCTCCGGGTCGTATTTTTCGAGCAGCACCGGGAATCCTTGGACCAGACCGCGACGCTCAGGCGCGCCCTGGCGCCGTCCGGAGACGCCGTGGTCTATCAGGACCGGTCGGTCCATGTGGTGTCCTGGGCCAAGCGCTTTCTGTTTCGCCCGGAGCAATTGGACCTCCCGGTCTCCCGGCTGTCCGGGGGGGAACAGGCGCGGCTGCTCATTGCGCAGCTCATGCTCCAGCCGGCGGACCTCTTGATCCTCGACGAGCCGACCAACGATTTGGACATTCCCACCCTCGATGTGCTGGAAGAGAACCTGCTCGAGTTTCCCGGAGCGTTGGTACTGGTCACGCACGATCGGTGGCTGCTGGACGGCGTCTCCACTCTCCTCCTGGCGCTGGACGGCACCGGCAAGGCGGAGTATTACGCCGACTATGCGCAATGGGAAGCGGCCCGGGAACGAAAGACCGCCGCCGTGCGGTCGCCTGCAGAACGAAAGACCCAGACAACGTCGCAGGGTGACCGTGATCCAAATCAGCGGGGCAAAGGACGGAAAGGCCTGACCTATCGCGAGCGGCACGAGTGGGGACAGATGGAAGAGACCATTCTCAAAGCGGAGGAGGCTCTCACGGCCTGCCGGGCGGCGGTGGACGATCCGGCGATCGTCTCCGATGCGGCCGCTCTCCACACCCGGCACGCAGCACTGGATCAGGCGCAAGCCGAAGTGGAACGGCTGTATGCCCGCTGGGCCGATCTTGAAGCGAAGCGCGCTCTAACAGGATGCTGAAAAAGACACACTTTGGGCGGAAAGCTGCGTCTGGAAGTGAAGGGCGACCGCACCCTACTTGGCCAAGTCGCGGAGAGCAGGCTCAAACTGCGTGACGAGCCTGTCGAGAATAGCCTGGATGCTGGATTCCCTGGACTGCGTGCTGCCTTTGGTGGCGCGCTTAGTCGGGGAGAGTGCGCCTGCAGTCTTGGGCGAGTTGGAAGATGCCATTCGCTTGGAGAAGGATGTTGATCGAGCTGAGACGGCTTTGGCGTTCCGTCCCGCTCGAGCTGTAGTGATCTTTGAGGTCTTGGCTTTCATGTCGAGTCGTTCAATTGTTGTCCGTATAGGCGAGAGTATACCCCGGAGCTGGTGTCATGTCATCCACACCTCAGCATTTTTCCGGCGGGCCGTGCGGGCGGATCTGTAGCGGGGATAATGGTTTCTGGCAGCGTTAACTTCCCATCTTTATGGTGCTAGTCAGTGCGGCGCTGGCGTGAGCGATAGATCACCGTCGCGATCGCCGCGAGGTTGGCCACCACCGCTCCTACGACAGACGCACCGGTCATGGCTGCCTCGACCGACTTGTCGTGGGGATTCGACGACAACGTCTCCACCAGCAACATCTCGCCGAAGAACCCGACGACATACCCCACGATTGCTGCGAGAACTGAGAGCCCAAACGTTTTCATGGCGAGCTAGGACACATTAGTTTCTGCTCCATCACGTGTGTTATAAGGCCTGGGGTCTGGTTGGAGACTGACAGGCTGCAGGAGGATGTATGGGGATGCTCTCATGGGTGAAGCACGAAGCTGTGCACATCGGCGGCGTCACCGTCTATTTGCTGTTTTGTTTCGGCGTCGCGACGACGCTGAACAAGCTGTTCCTCGCAGTCCATCAGATCGAGTTCTCCGCCCTCTTGCCGACGGTGATCGGTGCCCTTGCCCTCGCCAAGGTCGTGGTAGTCCTGGACAAGACGCGCGTCGCGACCCGTCTCGAAGCCGGACATCCCATCTGGACGGCCGTGCTGTACAAGACGCTGTTCTATTGCGCCGTCGCCGCCCCTGTGCTGTTCGCGGAGAGGGTCTGGCATTTCTACCGGGAGATCGGAGCGCTCGGCGAGGCGGTCCGGGAGGCTTGGACGCATACGGATCCGAACCTCGTGTCCGCCAAAGTCATCGTTGTCGGTCTGGTCTTTGCGGGGTACCACCTTTACCAGGGAATCGATCGTCGTCTGGGACAGGGGAAGCTCCGGCGCCTGATCTTCAGCCGAGGATGAGCCGAACATAGGCGGCTGATCAGCGAGCGATCGTTGCCTTCCTCTTGGGAAAGTCCCACCTGAAGGCTGCGGAATGGTTCCTGACCTCTGAAAGCTAAGGTCGAAGAGTGTGGAACAAGTATTCATGTCGTTTGGCAGTCACGTATGCAATTGTCGGAAGATCGATTAGACGGTAGAAGAAAGAGATGAACAGTAACCGATTTTGGGTTTATTCCAAAAAAGGTTTAATGTGTCCTCCTCTCAGTCGTGGGGACCGATGCCCAAATCGTCCTTCACAAAGGACTATGAACGCTTCCGCCACATCCTGATTCAGACCAGGAAGGCCGCTGGGATTACTCAAACTGAACTATCCGCGAAGCTCTCACGCCCACAGTCATACGTTTCCAAGTACGAACGGGGCGAGCGTCGCCTCGATGTAATCGAATTCCTGGAAGTAGCCAAGGCTCTTGGCGTAGACCCTCAGGAAGTCCTCAAGAGCTTTACAGATAGGAAGGGACCCTCTTCCCGTAGGGGGTTCTCATGAAGATAAAGCACATTGAAACACTAATTGCACGTGGCTCTTTCTCTACATCTCGAGAGTGGAAAAAGATCCGGCGAATCATACTACATGCGGTTAAAAATGTGAGTTGGCCTCCTCGATCAGGCAAATTCACCATCTATCCCGAGTCTGGCAAGAAACGAGGAAAAGGGAATGGGGTTGTGCCAATCAAAAGCGGACTTCTCGTAGAACTTGGGGCGCTTGGCTGGAAAAGCGAGATCGCACTCCCCATTGCGGTCCACATGAGACCTGGTGAACTCGATATTGGGTTCGAAACCCCCTATGGAGTGGTCGTGATTGAATGGGAGACAGGCAATGTATCCTCAAGCCATCGCGCACTCAATAAAATGGCGCTCGGGCTCCTTCGAGGGCAACTTGCGGCTGGCATTCTCATTGTGCCGTCGCGTGAGTTCGCAAAATTTCTGACAGACCGCATTGGCAACTTTCCTGAGTTACAGCCGTACTTCGATCTGTGGAGGTCGATTCCATGCGAATCAGGCATTCTTGAGGTCATTGTGATTGAGCATGATGCAACCAGTCTCAAGGTCCCGCGCATCCCCAAAGGTACAGACGGCCGCGCCCAAGCCTAGTTTAACCCTCGACATAATCAGTATTCTTGTGAGCTCTGATCTCGCCGTTCGTGAGGCGCTCCACGATCTGTGGGCCGTGATCGATTTCGGCACCGATCCATCGCCTTCCCCTCGCCTCACAGACGACAAATGTTGTCCCGCTCCCTCCGAAGGGGTCAAACACGAGGTCGCCAGGAACGGTTGACATCTCGATGACTCGATCGAGAATCTTAGTGGAAAGGGCATTCGCCGTCCGTGTTCGCGATTTGAACTTCCAGTGGCGAACCGGGGGAATATCCGTCCACACATCCTTTAAGGTCAGGCCCTTCGGATTTAGGGCTCCGCGATGACCACCATAATCCTTTACTTCCCCTCCGCAGTGACGACATCGGAGCACCGGTGTTCTTATTCTACGGAAGATCTTCGGCTTACCCTTCGTGAAATAGAGGAGACTGTAATGACTGGGGTGAAGTCTGCCCGGAATGGGAAGACAGGCACTAATTTCGATCGCAATCCAGTGGCGGAACATCATCCCCTGCTCGGCCAGGAATGCGCCTAAAAGGGTATTCCATTTTGGAAGGTTATAGACGAAGAGAGCTCCTCCTGGCTTTATGATCCGAATACATTCCGCAAGCCATTGGTTGCACCATGACACATATTCGTTGTCAGGCCGGAGGTCGTCAGTGTTGGCACCATACTTCTTGCCGAGATTGAATGGAGGGTCTGCAAAGACAGTATCGACCACGTGATCCCGTAATAGTGGAAGAACTTTGAGGGAGTCAGCAAAGAAGAGAGCTCCTAGGTCGGTCGAATAATCAGGACGTGGGGAACCCTTTTTTAGGAAGCGGAGGACCCAGTCAGGATTTGTAGCAGGAGGGCGTGGGAGATTGAGTTGCTTCATACCAAGAGAATAACCTGTTTTAGGTTATCAGAATCGGAACCACATTGCTAGAAAAATGTTTTGGCACTCTAAGGTGGTGATTGAGGCATTTGGGCGATTAGTTTAAACGAGAGCATGATCGACACGCGAACCAAGCGGTCCCCAGAGAATTAATTCCTATGCAGATCCTGGACCTGCTTGAGTCGGGACTGCTTACGATAGGCTGGGCTAAGGAAGTCCTGGCAATCGTTCCATTTATTGTTTTGAGGCAGGGTGAGGTGCACAGGAAGGTACAGCCATTTGAAAAATATTGCTGATTCGGTGTGGCAGAAAGGCTTCGCATTGTTCACAAATGTAATCTCAGGTGGATATATTTGGGGAAGTCGAAAAGGGGAAAAGTCCCGTTCTGGCTTGCCGGCCTCTACCTCCCCGCACCCCTTCTTACAAAGGAGGGGACTCAAAAGTAAGACTCTCCAACCGGAAACAATGATGGTCAGGTCCTGCAACGTTGCGGTGGCGATCACGCGGCTCGGGAGGCGGCCTTTTCCAACAGCTCGTGAATAAGCGACTGGTAGGGCTTCCCTTGTTTGGCCGCCATCTTCCGGAGAGTTGCCAACAGGCGTGGCGAGAGCCGGATGGCGATGAGTTGCTTCGCCACCCCGCTCTTAGGGCGACCCACCCGACGCGCTCGCCGAAGCTCGTCGTCCGTCATTTCCGGGATGTCCGAGAAATCAATGTCCCGGTCCGGTATATGCTTTCCGCTCTTTGCGACTTGCCTGCCTCGCGCCGATGATGCGGATGGTTTCTTTGCCATCGTTCGCTCTCCGTATCGTATGCACCACGAAGAGTATTAGGGCAGCGAAACGGGAACATTCTGCATTGCAAGAATACGAACTCTGAAACAGGCGGCCATTCAGGCAGCGGCCGATCGCTTGACCCGCACCTCGACCTTCAAACCCGCATGCGTCAGCATGGTGATGAGGGTATCCACGCTGAACAGCCCGATTTTCCCGCGCATGAGGTCACTGATCCGTGGTTGCGTCACGCCGAGACGTTCAGCCGCCTGCTTCTGGGTCAGTTTCTCATCCTGAATATGCCTCTTTATTTCAATCATCAGCATAGAACGGAGCCTGAGATTAGCCGCCTCTCCTGGTGGAAAACCAAGATCGCGGAAAACATTCCCCGTTGAGGGCGTCATTCTCATGTTGCTCTCCTTGTTTGCATGAGCTCCTGAAGCCGTTTTCTAACTATCGCGGCTTCGTGTTCCGGCATACGTGCAGTCTTCTTCACAAACGCATGCAAAACATAGATGGCTGCACTAAACTTGGCCACGTAAACCACGCGGTATTCGTTACCGGCGTGGATTCTGATCTCACAGACACCGGCTCCGAGGCTGGAGAGGGTTTTCCAGTCCGATGGTTCCAGACCTTGTTGGATCTGATGAAGCTCGTGGCCGACTTCTCGTCGTGCCTCCGGGGGAAATGACCTCACCTCACCCCGCGAAGACCCAAGCCAGACCAAACGTTTCATTCAGTCATGTGTATACAAGATTTTATATATTGCGTCAAGGGAGCAAAACAAAGGAGGGGATTCCAGGGCCTGTGGGTTACCCTGGCAAGTCCATGCAGACTATTGGAAGAAAACGAACCGTGTACGTTGTGTCGAGGCAAAGACAGAGGCAGAGACAGCACGGGCCGCCCTACGGCGGCCCGCACATGCTGTCCAGTGTCGCCGTCTTTATCCGACGTGTTTCCGGATCACCTGGCCACAGAGAATCAGATACTTATGTCTTAGCCTCCGACTCGTGTGTGTCAAGGACAAGGAAGTGGACCGGCTTTTCCCCCTTGAGGTGCTCAGGCGTGATGATGTACGTCCCATACATGGTCGTGGTCCACACAGACTGCGCGGATTTCAGGTCCCCACCGGATAGCGCGTACGTAAACCCACCGAAAACGGCGCCGACAAGCGCGACCCCAACCTTCACTGCACCGTAGGGGATCGTCACCAGCCAGCTCGCCGCCTGTATGCCCGCGCCCGACGGCGACTTGTCCTGTTGGGCGGTCGTTGCTCCCAATCCGGCCGGCACCGATACGAGGCTGAGGAAGGACGTGACGAGCACAATTGAAACCACCTTGAACCAGAGTCTGTGTGTGCCGACGAGGTTAGTCATCTGGAGTGTCATGGGTCACCTCCGATCAAGAGATTGCAGACAATGCGCCCTTACGGGGTTCGCTCTCCTCTGGTTGGAGAGTGTACGCATGGATCTGTGCTCGCAGGAATCATTCCATTCAGGCCTGGGACTCAGAAGAGGCCGGATACATTGAGTGTTCCAGGGTGTTTCAGGTAGGGAGCTCCAAGACTATCTAACGGCAAAAAGAGCGAGGAGGGGTGAAATTACATGCTCGACTTGGTAAGACTTACACCATCAGTCCTCCATCACAACTGCCATTTTGTGAGATGCCATACCATGGCGACCAAAGGCGCTCAATTTCCTGGCTGTTGATGCTCTAGGGATTGGGTTTTACGGCGGCGTGAACGTAGGGTGTGGCGTTTCAGTTGTCCAATCAGATAGGCCATAATGCCGAGATTCAAGAGCAGGATGCCAATCCGCAGCACGGTGATCCGATCCAGGAGTTCATAGAGTTCGAAGGGGAGAAAGAAGCCGGTCGAGATGACCACGAGATACGCTGCCCAGGACATTTCATACCACAAGCCAATCCCTTCGGTGAGACAAATCACCGCATAGCCCATGCCCATCAGGCTTGCCATGAGAAGATCGTGAGGCCGCAGCGCATCGACTCTCAATACCAGATTGTGCAGGAGGCGAGAGTCGGCATCGAGGTGGAGGGCTTCGAGTAGCCGGGAGAAGAAGGTCGCGATCTCGCCGTGAATCAACGGCAATAAGCCCAGGCCGACAATCAAGAGCAGGAGCCCTTTAACAATCTTGAGTCCCGCGATCAACCCTACGCCGGCACGCTGTGGTTTTCGCATCGTCTGCCAGCCGACCCGCTATTGGGCTGTTACGCGCACCAGCATTTTTCCCATCGGTCCTTGCGCCAATCGCGCGAACGCCGCTTTCACATCCTCGAACTCGAACACTTTATCCACGACCGGCCGCCTTCTCGCCGCATCCAGACGACCGACGATCTCCTGCCATGCCGCTTGTGCTGCCTCCGGGGCATAGTCCCCGACAAACACCCCTCCAATCCGATTCCTTCGGAAAAACAGCGTCGCGGTGTTGAACTCCGGCACGACACCGGCGCTCCTGCCTACGACGCTGATACGACCGCCCTGGCCAAGCAGCGCGACCACTTCGTTGAACAGCGCTCCACCGACGTTATCCACGGCAAGGTCGACCTTGTTCGGCGCGATCGCCGCCATGACCACTTTGCGCAGTTTGTGATCCTCCGGGTTGAACACGAAGTCCGCCCCAAGTTCCTTCAACTTCGCGCCCTTCTCCGCGCTGCGAGACAGGGCCACCACGGTGAGATTCATCGATTTCCCGAGCAGGACCGCCGCCGTTCCGACGCCCCCGGAGGCGCCGGTCACGAGTAGCACCGAACCAGAACGGGGAGGTGCCGGCGGGTCACTCCATTGCGTCAGCGCTTGCCAGGCAGTCAGAAAGACCAAAGGCGCGCCGGCCGTCTCTTCCAGAGCCCAACCTTGAGGTACCGGAATGATATTGGCGGCTGGAACCACCACCTTCTCGGCAAGAGTTCCCCAGGCGTCCACACCCGTACTGCCGCGAAGAATGCCTACTGTCTCACCCACCGGCACATTCTCTACGCCCGGGCCCACGGCCAGGACGTCACCCACACCATCGCGGCCCAGGATGTGCGGCAAGGGTGGCTTGGCCGGGTACATTCCCTGGGCCAGGAACGCATCCGCGGGATTCAACGCCGCAAACCTGACCCTCATCAGCACCTGCCTCGGGCCAGGCTGTGGATCCGCGACCTCGCCCAAACGCAGTTTGTCGACGCCTTCGTAGGAGTCCATCAGCCACGCGCGCATAAATTAATCCTGACCCGAAAATAATCCGGCGTGGAGAATCGCGCTTCTGCGCCTCTCTATTGATCCCTCACCCTCATGCCCCCTCACCCTCCCCTCTCCCCAAAGGGGCGAGGGAAGTGCTCTTGTAACCCCTCTTTACAAAAGAGCGAGGGACTCTCTCTTTCAACCCCTCTCCCTTGAGGGAGAGGGGAAGGGTGAGGGTGGTGCGGATCGACATGCCCCCTCATCGCCGCCTCTCCCCTGCAGGGGGCGAGGACAAAAGCGCTTAAGGCTGAAAGGTTATTTTCGGATAAGGGTTAATTCCCTCTTTCTTCTTCCAGCCCGCCAGGACGCGCCGCTGCGCACCGTAAAGCAGGTGTTGGGTATTGGGTGTCAGGTGTCAGGGGCAGAATGCGGATTGCGAAGTTGCCGAACTTAAGACTCATCCGGGCTCTTCAATTCCGCATTTCGAAATTCGCATTTCCAGGACCTGACACCCGATACCCGATACCCGACACCTAACCCCCGAGGTCATGCCGATCGGGTACTGATACGTTACCAAAAAACGGGCAAGAATGACGTAGTATATTCGGTCAGATTCCCGGGGCAGCAGGAGCTGAGTCAGCAGCGTTCTATTCAAGAATGGGAGAATCCAATGTTTGAATGGCTGGCAAATCCCGAAGTGTGGATCGCGCTGGTGACATTAACCGCGCTGGAGATCGTCCTGGGCATCGATAACATCATCTTTATCTCTGTTCTTGTCGGCCGCCTCCCGGAGCGTCAGCGCGCCACGGCGAGAAGACTAGGCCTTGGCCTGGCCATGATTGCCCGCCTGGCCTTGCTGTTCTCGATCTCTTGGGTGATGGGGCTGACGGACCCGTGGTTTACGGTGTTCGCCCAGGCGATTTCAGGGCGCGATCTCATCCTGATTGGGGGTGGTCTGTTTCTTCTGGCCAAAGCGACGCATGAAATTCATAACAGCCTGGAAGGGATCAATGAGACCGGTGAGGCGCTTGTGGCCACAAGCCTGGGAATGGTCCTGACCCAGGTTGCGCTTCTGGATATTGTCTTTTCCCTGGATTCGGTGATTACAGCCGTCGGCCTCGTTGACCAGGTCTCGGTGATGGCGATCGCCATCATTCTGGCGGTGCTCGTGATGCTGGCTTCGGCCAAGGCCATCGGTGATTTTGTGGATGAGCACCCGACGATCAAAATACTGGCCCTGGCATTTCTGATTCTGGTGGGCGTCACCTTGATGGTGGAAGGGTTCGATGTCCACGTGCCGAAGGGGTATATCTATTTTGCCATGGCGTTTTCAGTGGCCGTGGAGATGCTCAATCTGAGAATCCGTAAACAACGGAAGGCGCCGCTGAAGCTGCACAGGAAGTACGCGAGACGGAAGGCCGAAAAGGAGGGGACCTAACCCGCAGATCTTTTGTTCCATCCGGACAGGACACACCGCTGCGATACCAACGGCGTGAAGCTTTGCACGTCTTCAGACACCCGCCTCATGACCGTCTCCGCCAGATGCGCGTCGTCGAAACACTCGTAGACATCGTCGAGGAAGCCGCCTCGAAGCAACGGATGATAGAGAAAGCCCGGGCCTGAATCGGTCGCGACTTCCAGCGGCCACTCGGTCACCTCGATGCGTTCAAGCCCAGCCGCGTTCAGCCATCCGCGACCGTCGTCCGCCGACGGGCGCTCCGCCACGTAGGCCGCAAGTCGCTGCCGTTCGACGACCAGCCCGCCTGCCGCCATCTCCCGATCGATCCGCTGCCAGAGTGAATCGAACGTGCCCAACGAGGGAAAGGTCAGGACCAGTTGGCCGCCCGGTTTGAGGTGCGCCACCAGGCCGCGAATTGCGTGGAACCGGTCGGGACGGAAGAACATGACCGACAGGTTGCCGGTGATGCGGTCAAACGCCGGAAGGTCCGACGGCAACGCGCGCATGTCATGGCATTCGAACCGGAGCCAGGGGAGAAGCGGGCCTTGGATCGCCCGCGCGCGGGCAACTTGCTGCTCGCTCAGATCAATGCCGAGGACCTGTCCCGTCGAGCCGACTTGCTCGGCCAGGTAGAAGGCCGGAATGCCGTGTCCGGAGGCGACGTCCAGGATCGTGGCTCCCGGAACAAGATCCAGGTGATGGAGCAACGCTTCGGCAAAGGGCGTGGACCAGTAATCCTTTTTGGGCAGGGGCCAGCGTGAAGATCCCGTCACGGGGCCTTTGGCGGCTTCGGCGGAAATCCCTCCAGGATCTTCCCGACGGCCTCGTCAATCTTCGCCGACCGCTCCTCGGGCGTGGAGGTCGGAGGCACCTCGGCTCGCGCCGTTCCCCTCCAGACCAGGTGCCGCTTCGTCGGATCCACGATGTCCACGAGCAAGGACCCTTCCTCGTACTCATGCACATACGTGGTGGTCCCGGGGCCCGCCATGCGCGCTCCTCGATAGCCCGGACCGTATCCATAGTTGCTCATCGTCGAGACATTCAGCTTCCCCTTCAGCGCGACATGGTAGGTGACCAGGAAATCGGGTGAGCCCGACTCATCCTTCTGATACCCCTTGGCAGCCAGGTGCCTTTCCACCGCGCCTCGAATCCGATCGTGCAGCAGCGGACTGTCCAGGCGAAGGTCGCCGGTCCGCTCCGCAGGCCTGGGGACCCACGCATAGGTCCGATAGGCGGCGAAGCCGATCGAGGGGTCATAGTCCGTGGTGACGTCAATCGAGGAACAGGCGCCGAGCGCGACGAGGAGCAGCATGAAGACTAAATTGGGGACAGATTTATTTTCCCTCATCCGGGTGGAGCTATGCGTAACCACGGTAGCCTCGGAAAATAAATCTGTCCCCAATCTAGGTCCAACTGGCTAGTGTGCCGGCGGCGGTGTAATTTCGCTTAACGGCGCATCGGGGTTCCACGGCGTCTGGGGCATTAATGGGGCCGGCTTGGCATCCGGCGTCGCGACCAGCACCGCGATCCCCCCACGCAACGCCCCCGTCAACGAGTGGGTCACTATGGGATAGGCACCAGGCGATTCCATGATGATGTCGAACGCGACGGCGCTGCCCGGCCCCACGACATGCGTCTGGATTCCGTTGAGCTTATTTGTCGGATTCCCGCTCTCATACACGTGGTCCCAGATCTCCCCGATCGGATGGACGGCGGAGAACTCGTTTGGGCCCGCGTTCACGAAATAAATCCGTACCCGCTCGCCCGGCTTCGCCTCGAGGGCCTTCCCCCCGTGACGAAGGGATGGTACTTAAAGATCCCCCCGTTGAAGACAATATGATCGTACTTGCGTTCGAACATGGCCTGTACGTTATCCGGATTGTTATATAGCTCCGATTGGATCAGGACAAATTCCCGATCCGCTTTCGGCCAGGCATTGGGATCCTTGGGGTCCACAATGATGGCCCCCATCATGCCGCGGGCCACATGCTGGAGCATGGGTGGAGCCCCGCAATGGTAAAAGAAGACGCCGGGATTCCTGGCGACGAACGTATAGGTGAGGGTCTCCCCGGCGTTGATCGCCCGGTAGTTCTTGAGGAAGTCGATCTCGGCAGCGTGGAAGTCCATCCCATGCGGATACGTGTTCTTTGCGGGATTCTCCAGGGTGAACTGGACGGTATCCCCTTGAGTCACCCGGACCAGGGGGCCGGGGAACTGCCCATTGAAGGTCCAGGCCTTGTATCGGGTGCCTGATCCATCAATGATGACCTCCGTCTCGACCGCGGTAAACTTAACCTCGTGCGTCCTCGCGATCGCAGGGTTGCCCGGCAAGAGAACTCCCTGGAACGCGAGGACAGCGGCCATGACGGTGGTCTGTGCGAGCCATGAACTGCGTCGCCTGTCCGAGTACTTCATCTGTTTCCTCCTTCATCCGCTTTGTGAGAATTGCAAAATCAAGTAAATTGGGGACAGATTTATTTTCCCTGATCCGGGTGGAGCTATGCGTAACCACGGTAGCCTCGGAAAATGAATCCGTCCCCAATTTACCCTCCGGTCTTTCCATGGGGGCTATGATACAGGACCGGCCTAGGAAAGGTCCATTTGACATCGTCGCGACTGCGTGGAAAGATTCACGGCCACAATCTGAGAGGAGGCACCATGAGACGTCTGAGCCGATCTCGAATGAGGATGAGTTCCCTGGCATGGCTTCCTGTCCTGGTCATCCTTGGATGCGCGCCGACCCACGTGGAGACGATGAGGGAGTATACGGGCCAAACTATGCTGCCCAAGCCCGATCACGTGATCGTGTATGACCTCGCGTTCTCCCCGGAGGACGTCTCGCCGAACAGCGGCATCGGCGCCAAACTGGCCGATTTTGCCACCGGCGCGTCGATGAGCGATGAGCAGCTCAAGGTGGGACAGGCGGCGGCCAACGGCTTCGCCGAGGAAATGGTGAAAATCTTACGGGAGATGGGCCTCCGAGCCGATCGAGCCAAAGGCTCGCCGATGGTTACGGAGAAGACCCTCGCGATCGAAGGGCAGTTTCTCTCCGTAGACGAGGGCAACCGGGCGCGCCGTTGGGTGATTGGTTTTGGCGTGGGAGGGAGCGAGGTGCGGGCCCATATCCAGACCTATTACGGGAAAGGGGCCACCCGGCTTCTCCTGCAAGAGTTCGAAACGAGCGCGGAGAGTTCCAAGAAACCCGGCATGGGCCCCATGGCGGGAGTGGGTGCCGCAGCGACCACCGCGGCAACCGGTGCGGCGGTGAGCGCGGGGGTGAGCGGGGTCGGGGAGTCCAATCAGACCGTCGAGGGCGAGGCCCGTCGGAGCGCCAAGGAGGTCGCGAAACCCCTCTCGCGGTTCTTCGTGGGCCAGGGATGGATTTCCGAGGAAATGGTCCTCAAGTAGCCGCCGCGAGGGGCTCAGCTTCCGCCGGTCATGGCGTGGGCAGGGCCAGGGCCAGGGGAAGAAACTGGCTCCGCGTAAGCAGGCGCGTTTGGCAGCCAGCCGCCGCCGAGCGCCTTGTAGAGTTGGACGACGGAGGTCAGTTGCGTCCGGCGCGTCCTGGCCAATGCGAGCTCCGATTCAAAAAGGCTTCGCTGAACCGTCAGCACATCGAGATAACTGGCCCGGCCCCCTTGATACCGAAGATCGGCGAGGCTGAAGGCGGATTGCAAGGCCGCCACTTGCTGTTCCAGCGCCGTGCGCTGCTCACCGGCCTTCTGCACGGCGATGAGCGCATCCTCCACCTCTTTGAACGCCGTGAGAATGGTCTTGTTGTACTGGGCCAAGGCTGCTTGCGCCTGGGCTTTGGTCACATCTACCTGATAGCCGAGGGCCGTGGCATTCAGGAGAGGGCCGGTTACGGAAGCAGAGCCCTTGAAGACCGCATAGGGTCCGAAGGACGTTCCCGAGATTTGCAGTCCGGCCCCACCGACATGTCCCGTCAGGGCCAATTGCGGGAACCGCTGAGCCTGAGCGATCCCGATATTGGCGGTGGCCGCCGCCAGATCCTGTTCCACCTTCAGAATGTCGGGCCGCCGCTGAAGAAGTTCCGATGGGAGCCCCGGGGGCACCGTCGGCGGGATGGGTTGGTCGGTGAGGCGAAGGCCTCGCGGAACGTCCGTGGGCCTGCGGCCGAGCAGGATGCTCAGGCGGTTTTCGGTCTGGATGACCTGCCTTTCCAAGTCAGCCAGTTGCGCCGCGGTGCTGGCTCGTTCCGCCTCGAACCGGTCAACATCGAGCTTGGACACGTCGCCATGCTTGTACCGTAGTTTGGAAAGCCGGACCGACTCTTCCCACGTCTTGAGGGTTCGCTTGGAAATCTCCACCTCGTAGTCCAGGCCCCGAAGATCAAAATAGGTCTCGGCCACGTTGCCCACCAGGCCGATGACCACTGCGCGCTGGTTCTCCTGCTGCGAGAGCAGTTGCGCCTGGGCGGCTTCGATGGAACGGCGGATCCGGCCCCACAGGTCAAGTTCCCACTTGAGTCCGACTTCGGCAACCTCGTGGGAAAGGCTGAGTCCTCCGTCCTTGCCTCCTGTTGAAGGCACAGCCGCCCCCCCACCGACCGGAATGACGTTGCTATTAGTGTTTCGAAAGCCGAAGGCATTCCCCTTGTAATCCAGCGAGGGCGCCAGATCCCATTTGGCGATCACGAGCTGGGCGCGGAACTCCTCGATGTTGGCGGTGGCGATCCGGAGATCGAGGTTCTCTTCGAGCGCCGTGCGGACCAGCCGCTGGAGCGCGTCGTCCTTCAGCAGCTCCCACCAGGGCAGGTTCGCAATGGACTCGGCGGTCGCGGGGGTGAGGCGCCACGCATCCACCTTCGTTTCCGGACGGGTGTAATCGGGCCCCATCATGCAGCCGGCCAGCGCCATCGCGAGAAAGGCGGGAAATGCTCCAAAGGCGAGAAAGGCATGAAAAGTAAGCCTTCTGCTCCGTGCGTTTTGCTTTTCGCGCGTTTCGCGCCTTTCTCGTTCCCAGTTCATCTCAGTGCCCTCCGCCTAAACGGGTCGGCACCGCGGCCGGCTGTAAGGTCGGCTGGCGCGGCTGCCCATCGCCCGTGCCCTTCGGACCCTTGGGAGACGGCGCGTCCGGCTTCGGCTTCTCGGGCCGCTCGCCGTGCGCCATCCTCTCGACGACATAGAACAACACCGGAATGAGGAAAATTGCAATCACGCTCGCGGCCAACATGCCGCCGAAGACCGCCAGGCCGAGCAAGACCCGCCCGTGCGCTCCCGCGCCCGTGGCAAGGACGAGCGGAACCACGCCGAGGATGAAGGCAAACGCCGTCATGAGGATAGGGCGCAGGCGCACCTTGGCTCCTGCCAGGGCGGCATCCCTGATGGACTTCCCTCCCTCATACTCGACTTTCGCGAACTCCACGATAAGGATCGCGTTCTTGGCGGCCAGCCCGATGAGCATCACGAGGCCGATCTGGGTGAACACGTCGTTCTCGCTGGCTTGTGGCGCCGCCAACTTGAGCAGATACAAGGCGCCGAACGCCCCGAAGACGGCGATGGGCGTGCCGAGCAGCACGCTGAAGGGCAAGGCCCAACTCTCATATTGCGCGGCGAGAATCAGGAAGACGAACAGGAGGGAGAAGCCGAAAATCACGCTGGCCGGCACGCCTTCCGAGGCCACCTTCTCCTGAAACGACATGCCCATGTAATCGAATCCCATCCCGGCCGGCATCTTCTCCTTGAAGACCTCCTCCAGCGCCGCCATCACCTGGCCGGAGCTGTAGCCCGAGTTCGCGCCCACCAGCATCTGCGCCGCCCGGTACTCGTTGAAGCGCATGGTGAACTCCGGACCGTGGAAGGTGTCCATCGTTACCAGCGTCGAGAGCGGGACCATGTCTCCGGAACTGTTACGCACATAGAACTGGCCGACGTTCTCGGCCTGGGTGCGGAACTCGCCCTCCGCCTCCACATACACCTGCCACACGCGTCCGAACCGGTTGAAAAAGTTCACCATCACACCGCCCATGAAGGCTTGCAGCGTCTGATAGACATCGGAAAGATTGACCCCCTGCTTGAGCACCTTGTCGCGGTCCACGCGGGCGAATACCTGGGGGACGCTGGGGATGAAGGTGGTGTCAATTCTCGCGATCTCCGGTCGCTTGCGGGCCGCCTCCATGAACTTCTGGGTGTTGTCCGCCAGGAATTCGATGTCCTTCCCCACCCGGTCTTCCAGCACGAAGGTCACGCCGCCTGACGTGCCGACCCCGGGGATGGCGGGTGGCGGGAAGAGGAAGGCCTTGGCCTCGGGGAGCGCGGCAAGACGCTGGTTGACGCTCTTGAAAATCGGCAGGAGTTGTTCCTCCGGTTTTTTGCGCTCTTCCCAGGGCGCGAGCGTGACGAAAAAGAACGCGTTGTAGGTCGTGCTCACCGTGCTCAACAAGCTGAAGCCGACGACCGTGGTGGCATATTGGACGCCCGGCGTGTCTTTCAGGATGGCCTCGATTTGCCTGCAGAGCTGGTCCGTACGCTGCAGTGATGAAGCCTCCGGGAGCTGGACGTTCAGGTACACGTAGCCCTGGTCCTCGATCGGGAGAAAGCCCGTCGGCAGTTGCCCGCCCAGCCAGCCGGAGGCGACTGCGACGCCGAGCAGAAAGAGCATGGAGAGGCCGGCCTTCCGAATGAGCCCTCCGCAGATCCACACGTACCCGTCCGTCGCGCGCCCGAACCACTTGTTGAACCAGCCGAAGAACCAGCCGAGCGGGCCCCGGGCCGGTTTCCGGGGTCTAAGCAGCAGCGCCGAGAGGGCGGGGCTGAGGGTGAGCGCGTTGAAGGCCGAGATCACGACGGACAAGGCGATGGTGACGGCGAATTGCTGATAGAGCCGTCCGGTGATCCCCGGGATGAACGCCGTCGGAATGAACACCGCCGCGAGGATCAACCCGATCGCCACCACCGGCCCGGACACTTCCTCCATGGCCTTGAGGCTGGCCTCCTTGGGCGGCAGACCGTGCTCGATGTGGTGCTCGACCGCCTCCACCACCACGATGGCGTCGTCCACCACCAACCCGATGGCCAGCACCAGGCCGAACAGGGACAAGGTGTTGATGGAAAACCCGAAGAGTGGGAACAGCGTGAACGTGCCGACGAGGGAGACGGGCACGGCCAACAGCGGGATGAGAGTGGCCCGCCAGCCCTGGAGGAAGATGTACACCACGATGATCACGAGGACCAGCGCTTCGAAGAGGGTGTGCACGATCTCCTTGATGCCCTCGCGCACCGCCTGGGTCGTATCGAGCGAGGTCACGTAGTCGAGGTCGGGGGGGAACCGCTCTTTCATCTCCTCCATCAGCTTGGTGGCCGCGTCCATCGTCTGGATCGCGTTGGACCCCGGGAGCTGGTAGATCGCGATGATCGCGGACGGCTTGCCGTTCATCCGGCCGATCATGTTGTACATCTGCGCGCCCAGCTCGGTCCGAGCCACGTCCTTCAACCGGACGATGGACCCGTCGGGGTTCGCCCGGATCACGATGTTCCCGAACTCCTCTTCGCTCTCCAGACGACCCTGCGATCGGACACTGTAGGTGAACTCCTGGCCTGGCGGCACGGGCTCCATGCCGACCTGGCCGGCCGGGTTCACGGTGTTCTGGGCCTTGATGGCGTTCAGGATTTCCGTGACGGTGATTCCCAGCTTGGCGAGCACGTCCGGCCGCACCCAGAAGCGCATCGCGTACTGGCCCGCCCCGAAGATCTGCACCTGACCGACGCCGGGGACGCGGGTCATCGGATCGTTGATGTTGACATAGCCGTAGTTGGCCAAAAAGGTCGCGTCGTAGGTGCCCTTCGGCGAATAGAGGGAGAAGAGGGCGAGGGGGCTGGTGGTGGATTTCTTGATCGTCACGCCGAAATTCTTCACGTCGGCCGGCAGTTGGGAATCGGCCTGCAAGTAGCGCATCTGCGTCAGGATTTGATCGTCGTTAGGCCTGGTGGTGACGTCGAAATTCACGCGCAAGGTCATCTGCCCGTTGTTGGCGTTCACCGAGTACATGTAAAGCATGTTATCCACCCCGCTCATCTGCTGTTCGATGGGGGTGGCGACCGACTTTTCGAGGGTGACTGCATCCGCCCCGACGTATGTGGCCTGCAACATGATTTCCGGGGGCGCGATGTTCGGGAACTGCGCGATCGGGAGCTGGACCATCGCGATGACGCCGAGGATCACCATGATGATCGAGATCACCATGGCGACGATCGGGCGGTTGATGAAGAATTTGGCCATAACGACGAGAAGGAATGAGCGGGGGAAGAGGAGAGGCGCCGGGCTGCGCCTACGTCATCCGGCTTTCCCTTCCGGTGATCCCTGGAACGGTTTCGGATTCACAATCATGCCGACCTTGAGCTTCTGCAGCCCTTCGACGACCACCCGCTCGCCCGGCTTCAGTCCCTCATCCACGATCCAGAGGGATTCGATCCGCTCGCCGACCTTAATGGGCCGGATATCCACTTTGTTGTCCGAAGTCACCACGGCCACCTGATAGCTGCCCTGCATCTCAGCGACCGCGCGCTGGGGGACGAGGAGCGCGCCCGTCTTTGTTTTGGTGACGGCCCGGATGCGGGCGAACTGACCTGGCCGGAGAATGAAGTTCGGGTTGGGGAACAGCGCCGCAACGCGAATTGTGCCCGTCTTCACATCCACCTGCCTGTCTACGAGAAAGAACTTCCCTTTGTGCGGATAGACCGTGCCGCCACCCAGGATCAGCTCGAGTGGGACCCCGCCGTACTTCTCTCCACCCCTCAGCTCCCTGTAGCGTTCCTGTATCTTCTCGGCTGCCAAGAGATATTCCTGCTCGCTGATCGGGAAATAGACCCGGATCGGGTCGAGGGTGGACATTGACGTCAACTCGGTGTTGGCATCCAGGAGATCGCCGATCTGGGCCTTGGAAATGCCCACCACCCCGTCAATCGGTGCCATCACTCTTGTCCAGCCAAGATTCAGGCTCGCCTGCTCCACCGAGGCCTTCGCCGCGGCAAGATTGCCTTTGGCCCCCTCAAATGCTTGGATGGAGTCATCCAGCTCCTTTTGGCTGATGGCCCCTTGTTTGGCGAGCGGGGTGTCGCGCTCGACGTCCTGCTTGGCTTTGAGGAGCTGGGCCTGCGCTTTCGCGAGATCTCCCTTGGCCTGATTGAGGGCGGCCTGGAATTTGCTCGGGTCGAGCTCGAAGAGCAGATCGCCTTTTTTAACGTTTGCCCCTTCCTGGTAGTGTCGCTTCAGCAGATAGCCGGTGACCTGCGCGCGGATCTGCGCGTTCACCAGACCGTCCGTTGTACCGACCCACTCGGAGTAAATCGGCATGTCTTTCTGGACGACCTCCACGACCTGGACCGTCGGCGGCGGCGGGGGAGCCGTGGATGCTGCCTCTTTCTTGCAGCCCGTCGTCCCTGCACATACAAGGAGGCTGGCCGCGAGTGCGACGGCTTGGAGAGGGGACCTGTGGTTTCTTTCCATCACGAGAGACCATGCCTCACAACAGCGTGAAAAACGACTATATTTTATTGTTGGAGACCGATCAAGCAAAAAGCCTGTTTGAGTGGTTTATCCCTTGTTCGTCCCGCCAGGTAAGGTAGTAGCTTCCGCCTTATCGCGCTTGTCCTCCGGTGACCAGCCCCCGCCCAACGCCTTGTAGAGCTGGACGATGGACACCAGATAGAGCCGGCGGGTGGCGGTCAGCGCCAGTTCGGCTTCGAAGAGGTTGCGTTGCGCGATCAGGACGTCCAGATAGTTGGCCAGCCCCCCGCGGTAGCGCAGGTCGGCTAGGTGCAAGGCCGACCGCAGCGCGTTGACCTGCCTTTCCTGTGCGGCCGCCTGTTCGCGGGCGGTACTGACGGCTACCAGGGAGTCCTCGACTTCCCTAAACGCCACGAGGATCGTCTGCTCGTACTGCGCCACGGCCTGTCTGGCCTGGGCCTCGGCCGCCTGCTGTTGGAACCCCAGGACTTGGGCGTTCAGCAGGGGACCGGTCACCGCCGGGGCGAGGACTCCGAAGTCTGTTCCCGGCGAGATGAAGTCCGTCAGTTGAGGACTCGCCGCGCCAAGGATGCCCGTGAGCGACAGTTTGGGAAACCGTTCGGCCTTTGCGACCCCGATCCTGGCGGTCGCGGCGGTTAACTGTTGC